>Ga0256842_1000154_pt1 | contig 58776 bp, 69 predicted proteins | sample 4559240metaG_FD_185973 | JGI IMG/M metagenome (GOLD analysis project Ga0256842, IMG submission 185973) | Hydrothermal vent microbial communities from Guaymas Basin, Mexico - 4559-240 | ecosystem: Environmental > Aquatic > Marine > Hydrothermal vents | place: Mexico: Guaymas Basin | collected... | reverse complement strand
TAGATGTCCTAACTTTTTTGTTTTTATTTTATTTATTTTTGTAAAACAGATGGTATATTCCTAATATATATATTTATTTCTTATTATATTACTTTAAGTTTATAGGGGTGATGAATGTCAGTAATAATTACAAATATAGTAAATATAAGTGAAAATAAAACTGGACGCCAAAAGAGATAGAGGAGAGAAGAGGATTGAATATATTTAATTTTATAAGAGAGAGATGATTTTAGACCTCTCCCATTTAGATTTAGAGAAATAAAAATAAAGTACTATCTAAGTTTAATATACTCAATTTGGTCATTTTCTAATTGCTCTATCGTTCTAGCTATATGCTCTTTTGCATCATCTTCGCTAACAGAGCTACCATTATATCCATCTACAACCTCAAGAGCAGTTGATAGTGTTACCATTGTAGCTTTATTTGTCTCAAAAAGGTCACTTACAATTGATGGTAACAAAAAATCCATTGCTAAATCCATCTTGCTTAAAGCATCAGCCACACCAGGAATTATTTTAATTCCATTTTCTGGGTTACTATCATTATCAAGAGTTTGAAGAAGTTGAGCATATTGATAGTTTGTTTCAACAAGTCTAATATTTTCGCTTAAATCATCAGGATGAATATCTCTTAAAGTTTTATCTCCTATAGAAAATTCACATCCCTCTCCAACTTCAAATATAAATTTACCTTTAGAATCTGTTGTACCTTTTGGTGCATCACCACAATCATATTCAACTCCTTTAACAGCAGAATCAAGATAATATGCTGTTCCTGTTTCTACATCTTCATAATCATCTGATGTAGAACTACAGCTATTTAGCATCAATAGTGGTAAAGCCACTAAAGATATTATATATTTTTTACTATTTTTAAACATTAATAGAGATTACCACCCTCAATAGAAGTTATAGTAAGTACTCTACCTAAAGCATCACAATAATAACTACCACCAACTGCTAACTCATCATTGTCAGAAGCTAACACATAACTACCACCATCAGCACTATCTCTCATTTGAACTTCACCATAATTGATAGAAAAAGAACCAGTGAAATTTCTAGCTTCATTATTACTATTTTCTCTATAATATGAATAACTTCCATCACTATGAAAAGTTAATTCTATATTTTCATCATAATTATTATGCCCTTTAATAACATAATCACCCTCATTTAAATCATATATATCAATAGATTGAGTGTCATAATTATTATTATATCCAAAATCTTCATCTGTATCACTATAAATATCATCATAATCATAATCATCTGTATCATTATAAATAATATCATTATTATAGTCATTATTAGCATTATTATTAGGTGGTATAATATCCGTTTGTGAAGAACTACCATCACCCTCATAAACCTCTCCACTGGCACCACAACCACTCATAACCACAGCTATACCAAGAGCTAAGATTAAATTTAAAAACTTTTTCATAATATTCTCCTTTTTTTAATATATTATAATATAATATATTATATTACTTATTCTCTTAAAGATTTATTTAATATGATATAATAATTCTACTTGAATCAACTCTTAAATCTGCTATATATAGCATATCAATAATATCATCATTGGTAATCTCATAAGCTCTTCCATTCTTAAGATCTTTTGGTTTTAGTATCATCAGTTCTTTATTATCCAAAACAAATCGGCAACTATTATCCTCATTATAATCAAAAGCACCATAATCTGTTGTCTTATCATAGTCATCATCACCACATTTATATTTTAATCCAACCACAGGATACTGCTCTACAAACAGATAAGATATCCCTCTCCCCTCTTCATCACTAGGTTCCATAGCATCATAATATTTATTATTGCCACAATTAGTTAAGATAAAAATAATAATCAGTAAATAAAAATTTCTCATAAAACTCCTTTATTTTGACATTCGGAGGCATCTATTGATTTAATAGATCGTTTTTCTGCTTCTTTTGCCATTATACCTTTTGTAGAAATAGAGATAAGTTTTTTATTTTTATCATATAATTTAGCACTATTTACCCCACAACTGGGGCTTCTATCTTTGCCAATAAATAGTTCTATATTTTGATATTTACTAAAAAAATCTTTTGCATAAATCTCTATTGGAGAGCTTAAATCCTCACCATTACTATTTGAAATAGCTAATATTTTCTTATCTTTTTGAATCAAATCCATTGTAGGACGAGGTGTTCCAAAGGCATAATCCTCTGGACAAAATTCAATTAATTCATAATCTTTTTCAAGAAGAGTTAATAAATTTTTATCAAGATTATTATCTCCATTATATTTACAAAACTTACCTGTTAAACATGCTGATATTGCCACTCTTTTCATAAAACTCCTATAAGATGAATAAAATTATATAAACCCAAATACCACTTAAAGATGTTAAAACTATACCTATAAATGTTCTTATTCCTGCATCTTTATGACTATATGATGATAAATTTTGCATCTTTTTTGCTTTAATAAGAGTCTCTATCCAAAGATATAATGTGATAGTTGCTATAACAATATGTAGTATTAAAATAGAAGATGCAAACGATGAATCAACTGAACTATGCTTAATATACTCATTAAATCCACCACCTAAACGAACTCCATATTCAAAATATCCAATAATAATTAGTGATATAACCAATATAATAGTTTGTAAGAAAGCATGAATTTTGTATTGTCTTTTTTTTGAAAAATATATAGCAAATGCTACTAAAAATGGCAAAAGAACCACAATTAAAGTTGTAAAATCCATAAATAGGGGAGCTCTTGTTCCTAAAAAACCTTGTTCAAACATATATTTCATATATTATATCCTCTTAATTGAATTTATATCTTATTGTATCGTAATTATCTAAGAGTTATTTTAGTAATTTAAGATAGAATTTTGTAATTATAATTTAGGGAAAAAAATGTTAAATATAAAAGAGATAAATAGTGCATATAAAAGAGTAAGAGGGATTGTTCATCATACACCTTTGGCTCATGCACCAATATTAAGTGAAAAGTCAGGCTATGAGATATATCTTAAAAAAGAGAACTTGCAAAAAACTGGAGCATTTAAATTAAGAGGTGCATTTAATGCTATTGCTTCACTAGTTGAAGAAGATAATGATATAAAAGGGATTGTTGCAGCAAGTGCTGGTAATCATGCACAAGGTGTTGCATTTTCGGCAAAGCACTTTGGAATTAATGCCACTATTGTTATGCCAGAGAGTACACCTCTAACAAAAACACAAGGGGTAAAAGAGTTTGGTGCAAAAGTTATTTTGAGTGGTGTAAATTATGATGAAGCTTATGCGTATGCTATAAAATATGCAAAAAGTAAAAATTATGATTTTGTTCACCCTTTTGAAGATGATAAAGTTATGGCAGGACAAGCAACCGTAGCATTGGAGATATTAGAAGATATTGATAAACTTGATGCAATTATTGTTCCTGTTGGTGGTGGAGGATTAATCTCTGGAATTGCAACGGCTATTAAATCGTTAAAACCAAATATTAAAATTATTGGTGTGGCTTCTGCTGGAGCTCCTGCGATGAAACAATCTTTTGATAAGAAAACTCCTATAGATTCTATTAGTGTTAGAACAATTGCTGATGGTATTGCAGTTAGAGATACATCTCCCATTACATTAAAACATATTTTAAAAGATGTTGATAATATTGAACTTGTAAATGAAGACGAAATAGCTCATGCTATTTTATTTTTGCTAGAAAAACAGAAGATATTGGTTGAAGGTGCTGGAGCTGTAGGAGTTGCTGGACTTTTAAGTGGAAAAATAAAACTACCCTCCAATAGTAAAATTGCTGTTGTGTTGAGTGGTGGAAATATTGATGTTACAATGCTATCTCTTATTATAGAAAAAGGTTTAATGAAGTCTAATAGAAAGATGAAACTTAGAGTAACGCTTGTTGATAAACCTGGTAGCTTAATGCTTTTTACAAATATACTAACAAAAGTAGGAGCAAATATTGTTAAAATTGGTTACGATAGAACTTCAACTGATTTAAAATTTGGTGATGCTAATGTCTCTGTATCATTAGAAACAAAAGGAGAAAATCATCAAAAAGAGATTATAAATACTTTAGTTGATAATGAATTTTCCTTTAAACAAGAGTATTAATCTTTTGGTGGTATATTAATCTCATTAAAATTTGGTTGTTTTGGTGGGATTTCTATTTTTTGAATCTTTTGACCTACTGGTTTATTTTTATGAAATACAATGGTATAAGTCTCTCTTGCAAATAGAAAGAAAACCCTTTGAGTTGCTTTATCCATTGTAATGCTCTCCCAACCATCTTGTGCAAAAACATTTAAAAACTTAGTAAGCTTTTTTGGTCTGATTCTAGCCTCTCCAAAAAGTATAGCTTTAATAATCCCCTCTTTATATGTTACAACTTTATATTCTTTCACTATATATCCCTTAAATATTCGATATTCATTTTTATAAAAGTATATCATATTTCTCTTTTTTATCAAATTAAAACTATTATTAAGTTGTTTTGCTATAATCTATTTAATTTCAAAGAACTAAGGTATAAAAAATGGATTACAAAGACACACTACTACTTCCAAAGACAAAATTTCCAATGAGAGGCAATTTGCCAAATCTTGAGCCAAAAAGATATAAAAAATGGGCTGACGAGAATATTTATGAGCAGATGAAAGCTAATAGAAAAGGTGCAGAGACATTTACTCTTCATGATGGACCCCCTTATGCAAATGGCGATATTCATATTGGTCATGCACTTAATAAAATTTTAAAAGATATAATTGTTAAATATAATTATTTTCAAGGAAAGTCTGTAAGATTTACGCCAGGTTGGGATTGTCATGGACTACCAATTGAACAAGAGGTTGAAAAAAAGCTTGGAAAAGCCAAAAAAGAGGCTATGGAAAAGGGTAAATTAAGAGAGATTTGCCGTAACCATGCATCTAAATTTGTAGATATTCAAAAAGAGGGATTTAAATCTTTGGGTATTATTGCAGATTGGGAAAATCCTTATGTAACAATGGATTTCAAATTTGAAGCAAATATTTATAGAACTCTTTGTGAAGTAGCAAATAAAGGGCTATTAGTTGAGAGACATAAACCAATTTTTTGGAGTTGGGCAGCAAGAACGGCATTAGCTGATGCAGAGGTGGAGTATCAAGATAAAGAGGATTACTCTATCTATGTACATTTTGAACTTAATGATGATGCAAAAACAAAATTAGGAATTGAGGGTAAAGCAGGGCTTGTAATCTGGACAACAACTCCATGGACTCTTCCATCAAATACTGGAATTTCAGTTAATCCTGATGAGACTTATATTTTAAGTGAAGATGGTCACATAGTTGCAAAATCTCGTTATGAAGCTATGGTAGAAGAGGGCGTAGTATCGCCTCATGCTTTAAAAGAGTTTTTGGCATTAGAGTTTGATAAATTAGAGACTATAAATCCACTTAATGGACGAAGTTCAAAAATTGTATTAGGTGAGCATGTTTTACTTGATGGTGGAACTGGGCTTGTCCATACTGCTCCTGGGCATGGTGAAGATGATTATAAAGTGGGACTATTAAATAATCTTGAAGTGTTGATGCCTGTTGATGAGAGAGGTTGTTTTGATGAATCTGTTTTAGGTTTAGGACTATTACCAGAAGAGTTTGTAGGAATGCACATCTTTAAAGCAAATGAGCCAATTTTAGAGATGTTAGGTGAAAGTCTATTAAAACAGTCTAAATTTATGCACTCATATCCACACTGTTGGAGAACTAAAAAACCTCTGATTTATAGAGCAACAAACCAGTGGTTTATCTCTGTTGATGATAAGATAAAAGGTAGCGATAAGACTCTAAGAGAAGAGGCTTTAAAAAATATAGATGATATTAAATTCTATCCTGAGAGTTCTAAAAATAGACTAAGACCAATGATTGAGGGGCGACCTGATTGGTGTATTTCGCGTCAAAGAGATTGGGGTGTACCAATTGCATTTTTTAGAGTAAAAGCTACAAAAGAGGTGATTTTGGATGAAAAAGTTCTAAACTTTATCGCTATGATTTTTGAACAATTTGGAGCAGATGCTTGGTATGATATGGATATATCTCAGCTTCTTTACCCTGGTAGTGGATACAAAGCAGATGAGCTTGAAAAAGTAAATGATATTTTAGATGTTTGGTTTGATAGTGGTTCAACTTGGAATGCAGTTTTAAAAAGCCGAAATTATGATGCAGGAGAATATCAAGCAGACCTATATTTAGAGGGAAGCGACCAACATAGAGGATGGTTTCAAAGTTCATTACTTTTAAGTTCAGCAATTAATCAAAAATCACCTTATAAAAAGCTACTTACTCACGGATTTACCGTAGATGCTAAGGGTGAGAAGATGAGTAAATCAAAAGGTAATGTTATTGCTCCAAATAAGATTATCAAAGAGTATGGTTCAGAAATTCTTAGACTTTGGGTGGCATTAAGTGATTATCAAAGCGATTTAAAAATATCTGATGGAATCTTAAAGCAAACAGCAGAGCAATATAGAAAAATTAGAAATACATTTAGATTTTTACTAGCAAATGTGGATGATTTAGAACAAGTTGTATCTGTTGAAAAATATGGTGAATTAGACAGATGGATTTTAAACAAAGCAAAAAAAGTATTTAGCGAAGTTAAAGAAAATTTTGATGATTATGATTTCTTAAGAGGATTTGCAATCTTAAATAACTTTATCACAAATGAACTAAGTGGTATCTATATGGATATTTCAAAAGATAGATTATACTGTGAAGCAAAAAATAGCGATAGTAGAAGAGCATCACAATCAGCAATGCTTTTAATCTCTCAAAGTATGCTAGGATTAATCGCACCAGTCCTTACATATACAGTAGATGAGATTATAGAATATGCTCCTGCGATATTTAAAGGTGAGATGAAAAGTATATTTGATTTAACATACACAGAACTTCCTGAAATTTCTAGCAGTTTTGAAGAGGAAAATATCATAGCAATTAGAGAAAAATTCTATGAAGAGATTGATAAACTTAAAAAAGCAAAAACAATAAAATCAACTCTTGAAGTGGAACTTATTGGCGATATAGATAATATGGCTATTAAAAATATGCAAGATTTAGAAGATTGGTTTGTAGTTTCAAAAGTGGTAACAAGTTCAAACTCAGATGAATTAGCATCATTTGAAGTAGATGATAAAAAATACACAATAAATAAAGCATCAATGGAAAAATGTCCTAGATGTTGGAAGTTTACAAGTGAGGGTGAAGATGAAGCTTGTAGTAGATGTGAAAAAGTAGTATCGTAATGTTTGATATGACTCAACCTATACAAAATGAGGTGGTGATTGGTGCTATTGCAGTGCTAATCCTCCTTGTTGGGGTTGGACTTGGGGTTACGGAGTGGTTTAAGAAGAGGATGGAGTAAATAAGAAATGGAAAATAAAAAGTATATTTATCTTGATTGGAATATTATACAATATATGAAACATTCATCTAAAATTGAAAAAAAAGATATTAATGGAAAAGAGTTTGAAAACTTAATTAATAAACTATCTAAGAAATATATATTTCCTTGGTCAGAAGGTCATTTACAAGACTTACTAATCAGTTTAAATCCAAATAATTTAGAGTATATAAAAGAAGATTTAATTTTTTTAAAAAAAATATCAAATAATTTTGCTTTAGGAATAGATGAATATGAAAATTTAAGAACTCAAAAAAATTATATAGATATTCAAGTTTTTTTTGATGAACTAAGAAATAAAAATGAAATTGAAGAAAAACAAGAATTAGTTGTTAATGTTGAAGGATCTGATACATTCCAAATTGATATGAATAAACTAAAAAATAATTCTTTATTAAAACCTTTTCTTCAAAAGACTAATGGAGTATTAAATAATCAAGTAATGCATGATTTTACTTTTCAACTATATGAGAATATGGATAATCCAAATTTTTATAAACTATTAAGAAATGAAGTACAAAATTTAAAAAATCAATTTGAAGCTACACCTAATTCAGTTCTTAGTCAGGAATCAAATTATTTTAATGAATTAAAACCATTTTTAGATTTTTTAATTACAGATAATATTGAAACTATTAAAGATAATTTTAATAAAATCATGATTTCTTATTTAAATGTAGATAAAAAAAGAAGATTTGAAGAATTAACTATTGGTTCTAAAATTGAATTAGCTTATTCTATATTAGATTTTAATCAAAATTTTAGAGATAAAATTAATAAAAAGAATCGTCCTTCAAATATGTATAGAGATATTAAAAATTTATTTTTTGCTTCACAGGCAAAGTATTATATAACAGAAGATGATAAGACTTATAAAAAATCAAAATTTGTTTGTGATGTTTTAGGATTAAAAGTTAAAGTTTTGAAGATGAATGAATTTATTAATAAATTTAGATAAAATACAAAATATACTTAACTCGTAACATCTCTCCTGAGGTGTTATGAATTTTAGAGACAATGAAGGTGTTAAATAAAATATATTACATCGCACCTCAAGAGAGGATATGACGAGGAAACTATGGGAACAAGAAAAAATTTAACTCTCTTATGTTATAATTAATTCAAAAATCAGGAGGTTATTATGCAAACAATTCAATTTAAAGTTGATAATAGTTATGTTGATATAGTTTTAAATCTGCTTAAAACACTTAATAATTTAAAACTAAATGTGGTTAGAGATTTATTAGTTATAGATAATAGCAAAAAAGATGATAAGTGGGATATTTTTTTTGAACAACTAGAAGAGATTGAAAAAGAGCATACTGTTGCACTTTCAAGTATTGTTGTTTCAGAGCTTCTTTATGGAGCTAAAAAAAAATAGTCCTAAACTTATAAATATTGTTTCTAATTTTATTGATAATTTTGTTATTTGTGATTATAGTAAAATATCTGCACAATCATATTCTATTGTTCGCACAAAACTTGAAAAAAAAGGTCAAATTATTGGTGCAAATGATTTGTTGATAGCTTCTCATGCTCTAGGTATTGGTGCTATATTAGTTACAAATAATACACGAGAATTTAAAAGAGTAGAAAACTTGATTATTGAAGATTGGTCTATTTAGAAAAAAGGAGTATTTAGACAATGAGTGATTTACAAAAATATATTACAAAAAGAACAAAAAATATAATAGGAATTAAAATGTTTGCAAGATTTAGAAGAAAAAGAATGAACCCAGTATTAAGAGATTTACTTCAAGAGACTCATGTGAGAGTTGATGATTTTATATATCCATTATTTATTAGAAGTGGAGAGGGGATTAAAAATGAGGTAGCATCTATGCCAGGTGTTTATCAAATGAGTATTGATGAGGCTATTAAAGAGTGTAACGAGCTAAAATCTTTAGGGATATTTTCTATCATTCTTTTTGGAATTCCTGATACCAAAGATAGTGTTGGAAGTGATGCTATGTGTGAGCATGGGATTATGGCTCAAGCAATTAGAGAGATAAAAAAAGCAGAGCCTGATATGTTTGTGGTTACTGATTTATGTTTTTGTGAATATACAGACCATGGGCATTGTGGAGTTATGAATCCCGTTGAGGGTAGCGTAGATAATGATATTACACTTGGAAATCTTTCACTTCAAGCAGTTGTTCATGCAAAAGCAGGGGCTGATATGATTGCTCCTAGTGGGATGATGGATGGGATGATAACGGCTATTAGAGATGGTCTTGATGGTGCTGGATTTATAAACTTGCCAATTATGAGCTACTCTACAAAATTTGCATCGGCATATTATGGACCATTTCGTGATGTGGCAGAATCAAGCCCTAGTTATGGAGATAGAAAAAGTTATCAGATGAATCCAGCAAATAGAAAAGAGGCAATTAACGAAAGTATTGAAGATGAGAAAGAGGGAGCTGATATTTTAATGGTAAAACCTGCCCTTGCTTATCTTGATATTGTAAGAGATATTAAAGAAAATTGTAATCTTCCATTGGCTGTATATAATGTATCAGGTGAATATTCAATGCTAAAAATGGCTGGGAAAATGGGACTTGTAGATTATGATAAAGTTTTGATGGAGACTATGATTGGATTTAAACGAGCAGGTGCAGATATTATAATCTCTTATCATGCAAAAGAGGTGGCAAAACTTTTAAAATATTAAAAATTACACACAATCCATACCTCTATGGTTAATCAATATTTCGTAGGGACAATCCCTTGTGGTTGCCCTTGAATTTTAAAAATAATTTAAATATTTATAACATCAGATAAGTATTCAGTTTTAGTAGGTAATATTATCCTTGTTTTACACTAGTTCTTTGAAATTAAATAGATTATAGCAAAACAAGTTAATAATAGTTTTAAATATGTTATAATCTTGAAAATATCAATTTTGGAGTAGAGATGTCTAATTTAAAAAAAATTGTAATAACTTTAACTATATTGTTCTCTTTGAGTGAGGCTAAAGTGTTAAATAGTGTTGCTATTATTGTAGAAGATGAGGCGATTACAACAGCAGAGATAAAAGCAACTCAAGATAGTATGAAAATATCTAAACAAAAAGCTATAGATTTGTTAATTCAAAGTAGTCTGCAAAAGAGTGTATCAAATGAGGTTAGAATTTCAGAAGATGAGATAGATTCAAAAATAGAGCAGATAGCGTCAGTCAATAAACTTAGTATAAAAAAGATGCAAAAAATACTTAAAAAGCAAGGTATGAAATGGTATGATTATAGACAAAGAATTAAGACGGAGATGAAAAAACAAAAGTTTTATCAGGTAAATATCGCTCCATTAGTTCCAACTCCAGGTAAAGACCAACTCAAACTATTTTATAAAAAAAATAAAAAACTTTTTAAATTTCCAACAAGAATAGTAACAATTGAAATATCTGCAAAAACAGAAAGTAGACTTCAAAAATTTTTTAAAAACAATAAAGATCGAGAGGGTATTACAATAAAAGAGGTAACACATAAGAGTTCATCCACAGAAAAAGGATTATTTTCTATGCTTACAAGTACTCCTATAAATAAAATAACAAAACCTGTAAATACGGGGAACAAGTATGTTACGTATCTTATAAAAGCCAAAGAAGGTATTAAATACCTTAGCTATAAAAAAGCAAAAAATGGTGTACTGAGAGCATGGCAAGATGAACAAAGAAAAAAAGCAACAGATGATTATTTTAAAAAATTAAGAACTTCTGCTAATATTGAGTATATAAGATAATTATCTTATTACTCAACCTTACTACTAATTATAATATATTAATTCAATAAACCATAGGAAAAATCCCAATGAGACACTTTTTAACATTAAAAGACTTTACGAAAAATGAGATATTAGAGATAATAGAATTATCAATAAAGATAAAAAAACAGCTAAAATCAAAAGAGTTTGTACCATATTTAAATAGACAAACGCTAGGTATGATTTTTGAAAAAAGCTCTACACGAACAAGAGTTAGTTTTGAAACAGGAATATATCAACTTGGTGGTGTTGGCTTATTTTTATCATCAGCAGATATTCAACTAGGTCGTGGTGAGCCAATGAAAGATACAGCACGAGTTATTAGCCGTATGGTTAATATGGTGATGATACGAACATTTGCTCAAGAGAAACTTGAAGAATTTGCTCAATTTTCAAAAGTTCCTGTAATTAATGGATTAACTGATAAATATCATCCTGTTCAGTTAATGGCAGATTATCTTGCAATGGTTGAGTTTGGAAAAGATAAAAATCCGATTGTTGCTTATATTGGAGATGGTAATAATATGGCTCACTCATGGTTAATGTTATCTGCAAAACTAGGGTTTGAGCTAAGAATTTCAACTCCAAAGGGTTATGAGTGTGATAGTGATATTATTTCAGATGCTTTAGAGATGGCAAAAGATAGTGGGGCAAAAATCACTCTTTTAGATAATCCTAAAGAGGCTGTAAAAAATGCTGATGTAGTGACAACTGACACTTGGGTTTCTATGGGGCAAGAGGATGAAAAAGAACAAAGATTAAAAGATTTTACTGGATATTTAGTTGATGAAAAATTGATGGCTTTAGCAGATAAAGATGCAATATTTTTACACTGTCTCCCTGCATATAGAGATTATGAAGTGAGTGAAGAAATTTTTGAAAAACATTCAGAAGAGATATTTAGTGAAGCAGAGAATAGACTACATGCACAAAAAGCTATAATGGTATGGTTAGATAATAAAAGGGAAGAGAATGAGTAGTATAGATTTAGAAAAGTTTGCAAAATATTCAAAGGCTGGTCCACGATATACAAGTTATCCAACAGCTTTAGAGTTTAGTTCAGAGTTTAAATATGATGAGTATATTAAATATTTAGAAAATTCAAAAGAGAAGATATCTTTGTATATTCATCTCCCTTTTTGTAGAAGTGCATGTTACTTTTGTGGTTGTAATGTTGTATTTACATCAAAAGAGGAAAAGTTAAGTAGCTATATTGAGTATCTTAAAAAAGAGATTGATATATTGGCTAATCATATAGATACGGCAAGAGAGGTTGTTCAGTTTCATTTTGGTGGGGGAACACCAACTTTTTATAAAGCTTTTGAACTTGATGAGATTGTAAGTTATGTAAAATCTAAGTTTCCAAATTGGAGTAAAGACGCAGAGATAAGTTGTGAGATTGACCCCAGATTTTTTAATGAAGAACAGATGAAAGTATTCAAAAAGCATGGTTTTAATAGAATTAGTTTTGGTGTACAAGATTTTGATGCAAAAGTTCAAAAAGAAATTCATAGAATTCAACCATTTAATATGACTAATGATGCTGTTAAACTTGCACGAAGATATGGGATTAATAGTATTAATGTTGATTTAATTTATGGTTTGCCATTTCAAACTTTTGAAAGTTTTAAAGATACTTTAGAGTTGGCGTATCAGCTTAATCCTGATAGACTAGCAGTATTTAATTATGCTCATGTGCCTTGGATGAAGAAAACTATGAGAAAGTTTGATGAGACAACTCTTCCTGCACCTGATGTAAAGCTTCAAATATTTAGCCATACGATTGAATTTTTTGAATCAAATGGGTATAAAATGGTTGGAATGGATCATTTTGCAAAACCAGAAGATGAACTTTTTACTGCAATTAGTAAAGGCGAACTTCATAGAAATTTTCAAGGATATACTACAAAAGGTGGTTCTAATTTAGTTGGAATTGGCTTAACAAGTATTGGCGAGGGGCATAAATATTATGCTCAAAATACAAAAAAGATGGCAGAATATGAAGAGGCTTTGGATAATGGTAGATTACCATTTGATAGAGGTGTAAATTTAACAGATGACGATATGTTGAGAAAAGCTGTGATAATGGAGCTTATGGCAAATTTTTCTATTGATATTAAACGCGTAGAAAAACAGCATAATATTGTGTTTAAAGATTACTTTGGTGATGCTTTAATTGAACTTAAAGAGTTTGAAGATGCAGAACTTTTGACTATGGATGAAGATAAAATTTCTGTTAGTGATACAGGAACACTTTTGATTAGAAATATAGCTATGCCGTTTGATGCTTATATGAAAAAGTACAAAAAGAGTAAAAAGAGTTTTTCTAAAACGGTTTAGAAGAAATAAAATCTATAATTTTAGGGTACCTACAAGAGGTACCCCTACATGAAATAGGAATAGATAGGTATGTAGGGGAGGCAATCCCTTATGGTTGCTCTTTGGAAATTATTTATTTTCTAATCCTTAATAAGGTACTCTAAATATAGTTTTTGATATAATTTTTTAAGGTACAGTAGGTAGTTGCTGGTGGTAAATTTATTTAATAATTTTAACACGAGAGGAAAGTCCGGGCTACATGTGAAACAAAACTCCATTTAACGGATGGCCAGAGTAATCTGAGGGCAAGTGCAACAGAGAGAAAGTAGTCTTTTTTAGATTCGTTCTAAAAGAGTCAATGTGAAAGGGTAGGGTAAGAGCCTACCAGTATTTATGGTAACATAGGTAGCTAGGTAAACCCTGTTTGTAGCAAGAAGTATATGGTTAAAGTTTCATATTTTTAGTGCTTCGCTTGAGTCTGTTGGCAACATCAGACCTAGATAAATAACTACCCACGACAAAACCCGGCTTATAGCTGTGCCTTTTAACCTCAATTGAATTATATTTTAATAATAATCAAAGGAGTTACTCTATGAGATATATTATAATAACAATAATCCTTTTTTCCCTTTTTAGCTGTTCTTCCAAAGTTGTAATCCAAAGTAGTAGTGATTTTAACTATCCTATAGATGCCAAAAGAGGTACAATTAGATATAGTAATGGAAACGAGTATATCGGTGAGCTAAAAGACTCTAAAAGCTATGGAGAAGGTATAACTAAATATCGTAATGGAGATATATATAAAGGGATGCATAAAAATGATAAAAAGCATGGTAAAGGTATATTTAAATTTGCTAATAAAGATATATATATTGGTGAGTGGAAAAATGATGTTATAGTTAAAAAAGGTACATTTCTAACTTATGAAGGAAATCTTACAAGAATAGATTATTCAAAAGATAAAAGTTGAATTTAGATAAAGTAGTTTTTGGATTTTTTATGGTGATACAGATAGTATTTTGATGTATAGTGAATAGGGGGCAATCCCTTGTGATTGCCCTTGAATTTCAAAATAATTTAAATATGTGTAAAATAAGATAATAACACTTTTAGCTTAGAGAAGTTTATTTAACAATAATTCTTGCATTAGTTGCTTGAATTGGTCTATTATTTGGAGTTTTCATTATATCTAAGAATTTTTTCACTTGTGCTTTTGATATTGTTGCAGGAGTTTTTAAAACCAACCATCTAACACCCTCTGTACATGGAGGAGCAGTTAATGAACCGCTAAAACGATAATAATCTTTGTTTTCTGGTAAAAGTGAAAATGCTATTGATTCAAGCTTTAATTCACTTTTCTCGTTAGCTTTAAGAGGCATTTTTGACCATATTTTTGCCAAATTAAGATTTTCTGCACCCTCTTCAAACATTAAAGCAAGAACTGCAATATTACCATCTTTATCAAGGTGAACAAAGTGTGCCTCTAATGGAAATGATTTACCATCTATATGATTTTCACTTGGTGTATGGAAATGAAATTGCTTAAGCTCAAAGTCAATAGAATCTACAGTTAGTTTACTTCCTGCTTCTATATTAACTTGTATTGTATGTCCATTATTTAAAATAGTTGAAGATGCAGTTGTATATATAGGTTTAATTGCCTCAAGGTCTGCATCTAATGAAGTTGTAACATTAATTGGTGTTTGATTTTTACCAATAGCACACATTTTATTATCAGGTGATAACTCTGCCCATTTTTCTGGTGAACCATGTCCTGTATATCCCCAATGTGCTTTTTCACTTGCATTTACTGATGAACTTAAAAGGGTAAAAACCACTGCTGTACTTAAAAGTGTAGATACTATCTTCATATATTTTCCTTATTTTATGTTGAGTATTATATCTAAAATTATCTTTAAAATAATTATAATTAATAATAAGTTTTTAAGTTAGCTTGACATTTACTATAAAAACAAATATAATATTTTAATAATTAGATAAGGAAATTAAAATGGCAGATGAGATAGTTAAAAAAGATGAAGAACCTAAAATAAAAAAAATTGTTGTAGCAGCTGATAATTTAAGTTTGGGAATATCTATAGTTGTAGCAGTGCTTTTAGGTGTTGGAATCGGTATTTTTATGAAAAACTTATTTAATACTCCTTGGTTATTGTGGTTAGGGGTATTTTGGGGAGTCTCTGGAGCAATTTTAAATGTATATAAAGTTTATAAAAAACAGCAAAAAGTTTTTGATGAACTTGCAAATGAACCGAGGTATAAATATAAAAATGAAAAATATAATTAAGATATTATCAAGTGTTGCTTTAGTACTGGCTTTAGGCTCTTTTTTTATAGTAGATGATAGTGTAAGTTCTTCTCTTTTGATTGGATATTTTACATCATCTCTTATAATGATGGCATCAATGAAAAGTTACCAAACATTTGTAGAAAGATCTGTTTCAATGGGATTAATTCCTGATGATGAAAGAGATACTATTGATAAAGTTGAAGACCCTTATATGTTATTTGATGATGAAGAAATTGATGAATCAAAAGATAAAGATTTAGTTGAGGTGGTAAAAGAGGAGAGAGCAAGACTTAATGGTAATGGAAGAAGTTTTCTTGATGTATTAAAAGACTCAAAGACCTCTCTTTCTCCATATAGACTTTTAGCTTATGTTTCTATGATAATGGGTTTTATTTATTTACAAAAAAATGAAATTTTAGATATTAAAACATATCTTATCTCAATCTCTATACCTATGATAGTTGTTATAATCTCACTTATATGGATAAGTAATGATAATAAAGAGTCGTAGTTTCATAATTTCATATTATTCTAACAACATTTTTGATAAAATACTGTAAAAATTAAAAAGAGAGTAATTAATGCAAAAACAATATCGTTTAAATGTTGCTGCTATTGTACTATCTTCAAAATATCCAGATAAATGTGAATTTTTTGTGGCACTTAGAAGTGATATAAAGAATGCTTGGCAATTTCCACAAGGTGGAATAGATAAAGCTGAAACACCTAAAGAGGCACTTTTAAGAGAGTTATTAGAGGAGATTGGTACTAATAATATAGATATTATATCAGAGTATCCTGAGTGGATTACTTATGATTTTCCAAAACTAGTAGCTCCTAGAATGCATCCATATAGTGGTCAGACTCAAAAATATTTTTTAGTTCGTTTAAGAGATAATAACAATATTAATTTAAACTGGCAAGATATCCCTGAGTTTGAGAAGTATCAATTTGTAACTTATCAAGAGCTAATGCAAAAAGCTAGTTATTTAAAAAGATCAGTATATAAAAGAGTGATAGATCATTTTATAAAAGAAGGATATATTTAAGATGTTAATTGTACAAAAATATGGTGGTACAAGTGTAGGTAATCTTGATAGAATAGAGAATGTTGCGTTGCGTATAGCAAAAGCAAAAGATGAAAAGAAAAATTTAGTTATTGTTGTATCTGCTATGAGTGGAGAGACAAATAAACTTATTGATTATGCTAATCATTTTAGTAAAAATCCATCAAAAAGAGAGATGGATATGTTATTAAGTTCTGGAGAAAGGGTAACTGCTGCTTTATTGGCAATTGCCTTGCAAGAGAATGGATATGATAGCATTGCTATGACAGGAAGACAAGCAGGAATTTTAACTGATGAAAAACATACTTATGCAAGAATAGATTCTATTGATACTACAAATATGTATAAAGAGTTAAATGCAGGAAAAATAATTATTGTTGCAGGGTTTCAAGGAATAAATAAGAATGGACATATCACAACACTTGGTCGTGGCGGTTCTGATTTGTCTGCCGTTGCAATTGCGGGAGCATTAAAAGCAGACGCTTGTGAGATATATTCTGATGTAAATGGAATATATACTACAGATCCTAGAATTGAGCCTAATGCAAAAAAATTAAATCAAATATCTTATGATGAGATGTTAGAATTGTCATCTCTTGGAGCGAAAGTTTTGCAAAATCGTTCTGTAGAACTAGCAAAAAAGTTGGGCGTTAAACTATATGCTAAAAGTAGTTTTAGTAATGATGAGGGAACTTTGATAAAAGAGGAGAGTGACAATATGGAAGCTGTATTAGTAAGTGGTGTTGTGCTAGATAAAAATCAAGCAAGGGTAACTTTAAGAGGTGTAACAGATAGACCAGGAATTGCTGCAGAAATATTTACATCGTTGGCAAATAATGATATAAATATAGATATGATTATTCAAAATGTTGGCACTGATGGATTAACAAACTTAGGATTTACAGTAATTCCTAGTGATTGGGATAGAGCAAAAATACTTATGCAAGAGTTTGATCACGATATAGAAAATTTAGATTTTGATGAAAATGTATGTAAAGTTTCTATTGTTGGTGTTGGGATGAAATCTCACTCAGGTGTAGCAGCTACAGCCTTTACTCAGATGGCAAAAGATGGTATTAATATACAGATGATAAGTACAAGTGAGATTAAAATATCTATGATTGTAGATGAGAAGTATGGAGAATTAACTATTCGAGAACTTCATAAAGTATACGAATTAGACAAGTAGTCTATGCAAAAGTTTTTAACTTGGACTTTAGATACTATCAGAGAAGAGGGTTCAAGCTTTAGTTGGATGGAGGAGTACCGTTATGAGTGGACTCCTTTGGTATTAAGTGCAGTTTCTAAAATAATAAAAGGACAAACTGTACTTATTGTAACAGATGATAATTGTAGATGGTTTGGAAAATATATAACAAGCAGAATTAATCATAAAAATCTAAATCGTCCTTTTTTACCAATATTTCCATTAGAAACAATATTCCCAAATTTTAAGTCTCTTGATACTACTTTAGATTTAGAACTTCTTGAAGATATGCTAGATATATCTTATCCTAGTGGATACTTTATATGGTATATAGGTAAAAAGCATCATCCATATAGTAAATTTGCATATAGAAGTGATGAGAATTTTTTATGGACATTAAATAATGAAGTGCCAAATGGTTTTAGAATAAGAGCCTCTGATGAACTATTAGATATTAGATTATTACAGCTTTTTAAACTATTTAATAAGACAATTGATATAGTTTTATTTGGAGAGATGATTCATGAGATTAAGTAGCCAACTTCTTATCACTTCAAATATTGATATAGCAATAGAGAAGCTAGAAGAGATAAAAGAAAATGAGCAGTTTATTAAAATAGTTAATTACGATAATTTTTTGGTTGAAGATACAAAATTTGCAATAGAAAAGGCATATATTACATCAGAAAATAGAGCCATAATAATATTAGCAAGTAATAATTTTTCTGATATTGTACAAAATAGACTGCTTAAAATAATAGAAGAGCCACCACCAAATAAAGAATTTATAATAATTACTACAAGTAAATCCTCTATTTTACCAACTATTAAATCAAGATTGCCAATATATACCCTAAAAAATCAGTTAGAAGAGGAAGAGTTAGGATTAGATTTAAAAAATTTAAATTTAGAGATGGTATATATTTTTCTTCAAGAGAATAAAAGAATAAACTCAATAAAAGCCAAAAATATAATTCAAAGAGTTATTAAAGAGGTAATCTTTTCTAAATCATATAATTTAGATATAACCACACTTAAATTATTTGATAATTCATACCAAGCATTAGACAAAGGTTCTCCTGTACCATTTATTTTATCTACCTTAATGTTAAAGCTCTTAGCTAAAAAAAAGAGATAATTACTCTACTTAAAACTAAAAATGAGATAATTAAGCTATAATCATAAAAAAATTTCAGGAGCAATTATGGCTACAATTTCAATGGGTGATATTAAAAAAGGTCTTAGATTAGAACTTGACGGAAATCCTTTTAGAGTGGTTGATTATCAACATGTAAAACCTGGTAAAGGTGCAGCATTTGTACGTACAAAGATTAAAAACTTAGCAACAGGTAAAGTGATAGATAAAACAGTTCATGCTGGTGATAAGTTTGAAGTGCCAGATTTAGAGCAAAAAACTATGCAATACCTTTATGATGATGGTGAAATGCTTCAGTTTATGGACACAACAACTTATGATCAAATAGGTCTTACTTATGCACAGGTTGGTGATGTATTTAATTATATGATTGATGGTATGGAAGCTGAAATTTTATTTTATAATGGTAGAGCGATTACAGTTGAGATTCCTATCACTGTAGTTTTAAAAGTTGTTGAAACTCCTCCAAATTTTAAAGGTGATTCTCAGGGTGGTAAAAAACCAGCTACATTAGAAAGTGGTGCAGTTGTCCAAGTTCCATTTCATATTCTTGAAGGTGAGATGATTAAAGTTGATACTGTTGAAGGTAAATATTTAGAAAAAGCAAAATAATAATTTTTACAATCTCTTTTATACTACTTTTTAGATATAATGGCGAAAAATTAGTAAACTTTTTTCAAAACTAGATTCTGAATTAAATTCAGAATGACAAAAACTGTCATATTCGGCTTGACAAAAACTGTCATACTCAGCTTGACTGGGTATCTACAAATGAGTTTTGCAGAAAGTCTAGTATATAAAATAATTATATAGAAAAGAGAAATATGAAATTTACAGATTTAGAGTTAAAAGAAGAGTTACAGCAATCAATAGATAATATGGGTTTTAAAGAGCCTAGTCCTATTCAAAAAGAAGCTATCCCTATAGTATTGAGTGGTTCAGATTTAATTGCACAAGCACATACAGGAACAGGTAAAACTGCTGCATTTGGTTTGCCATTAATTAATATGATGGAATGTAGTGATGATATAGAAATTTTGGTTATAGTTCCAACTCGTGAACTAGCTATGCAAGTAAGTGATGAGCTATTTAGATTTGGTAAAACACTAAATGTAAAAACTGCAACAGTTTATGGTGGAACAGCTTATAATAGACAAATTGAAAGAATTAATCGTGCTAATGTAATTGTAGCAACTCCAGGAAGATTACAAGATTTACTGAAAACTAAAAGAATCAAAATTTCTCCTCAATTTGTTGTTTTAGATGAAGCGGATGAGATGCTTGACATGGGATTCTTGGATGAGATAAAAAATATTTTTACTTATCTTCCAGAAAAAAGACAAACTTTGATGTTTTCTGCAACAATGCCAAACTCAATTAAAAAACTAGCACAACAGATTTTAAATGACCCAAAAATTATTACAATTACAAAAAGAGATACAACAAATAAAAATATTTCTCAAAACTATTATGTTATGGCAGAATCAGAGAGAGATGATGCTTTAATTAGATTGATAGATTATAAATCACCTAGTAAATGTATTATATTTTGTAGAATGAAAAGAGAAGTTGATAGACTTGTAACTCATCTTGTTGCTTCTGGATTTAAGGCTAAAGGTCTTCATGGAGATATGGAGCAAAGACAAAGAGAGATTGTAATTCGTGCATTTAAACAAGGGCAAGTTGATATTTTTGTAGCAACAGATGTTGCAGCACGTGGTCTTGATGTAAATGATGTTTCACATGTATTTAATTACCATATCCCTTTTGATAGTGAAAGTTATGTTCATAGAATTGGACGAACAGGTCGTGCTGGTAAAACTGGAGAAGCTATCACTTTAGCTACACCAAATGAATTAAGAGCAATACAAAAAATACAAAAAGATATTGGTGCAGAGATTATCACTCAAGAGATTCCAACTAAAAAAGAGGTTGCAGGAAATCAACAATCTAAATTAATAGAAGATATCCGAATTGCTCCAAATTTAGATGAATCTCATGAGATTATAAAAACACTATCTTCTGAATTTGATATAACAACAATTGCTTATAAACTTGTTTCTATGCTTCAACAAAAAGAGGGCGTTGGAGGAAGAGAAGTGATTGGTATGAATCTTGAAGAGATTAAAAAATACCTTGAAAGAGCATCAAAAGATGGTGGCGGTGGTGGAAGTAGAAATAGAAACCGAAGACGCCGAAGTGGTGGTGGAAGTGGAGATAATAGAAATAGAAGCCGAAATGGTGGTGGAAGCAGAAGCCGAAGTGGTGGAAGTAGCAGTGGAGATAGAAATAGAAACAGAACAAGAAGTAGAGACTAGTTATTTATCTTTATACTGTATAATAATATTCATATATATATAAAAAGGGAATTTATGAAAAAATTAATTTGGTTATTATCATTATCTTTACTTACAACTGTTAGTGGTTTTGCAGAACAAAACAAAACTCAGTCAACAGAGTCTAATAGTACAGTAATAAATAATAAAAATATGATAAATATTACAGATATAACTGGAAAAGTTATGAAGATAGAAGCACTTAAAAATGGATTAGATTTTAAGGATTTAAAAGATAAAGTTATATTTATAGAGTTTTTTGGACATCGTTGTCCACCTTGTAGAAAATCTATCCCTCATTATATTAATTTGCAGAAAAAGTTTAAAGATAAACTTGCAATTATTGCCATAGAGGTACAAGGTTTAAGTAATAATCAACTAAAATCATTTGTAAAGAAAAAAGGTATCAATTATATCGCGGTATCTCAAGATAATGCACAAGTTTTAGTTGACCATATTGCAGTTAGATCAAACTGGAGTGGTGCTATTCCATATTTGGTTATACTTAACCAAAAAGGTGAAGTTCAAACTATGCAAGCTGGATTAATACCAGAAAAATCTCTTGAAGATATTATTAATGGTTTAACTAAAGTTTCAGAAGATAATAATGAGACAAGCAAGTCTTGATTGACATAGACTAAACTTTTTTGATATAATTCCCTAAAATTATATATTATTAAATAATGGGGAAAATATGTCAAAAAGTTTATATAAAACATTAGGTATCAGCGAAAATTCTACAGCTGATGAGATTAAAAAAGCATACAGAAAACTAGCAAGAAAATATCATCCAGATATAAATAAAGAAGAGAGTGCTGTCAGTAAATTTAAAGAGATTAATGCTGCTTATGAAGTATTAAGCGATTCAAATAAAAAATCACAATATGATATGCATGGGGATAATATGTTTGGTGGTCAAAATTTTCATGACTTTGCACAACAAAATCAACGAGGTGGTGCTGACATCAATGATATCCTTAGAGAGATGTTTCGTGGTGGTGGAGGTGGTGGTTTCGGAAGCTTTAGTGGTGGAGGTTTTAGTCAAGTGGACTTGGATATTCAAGCTAAAATTAGTATACCATTTATGACAAGTATTTTAGGTGGAAAGCAAAAAGTAAGTCTAACTCACGATAGATTTGATATAAAAATTCCAGCAGGAACAAGCACAGGTGATAAACTAAGAGTTCGTGGAAAAGGTGAAAGTCATAATGGACAAGTTGGAGATTTAATTATTCAAATAGAGGTTCAAGCTTCGGATGAATATGATAGAAAAGGTTATGATTTATATAGAACTATTGATATTCCTCTTAAATATGCTTGGTTTGGTGGTAAACTTGATGTTGAAACACCAGAAAAAACTGTATCTCTAAAAATTCCTACTAATACAAAAAATGCTCAAAAATTTAGACTAAAAGGTAAAGGTGTACCAGATAAAAAAACAGCACTAAAAGGTGATTTATACCTTGTGGCAAATGTTATTTTACCTGATATCCAAGAGATGGATAGTGAACTTAAACAAATGTGTGAAGATAGGTTATAAAAATGCATAGTTATGATGAACCTGTATATTTAATAAGTGTGGTTGCAAATATATTAAAAATTCACCCTCAAACTTTAAGGCAATATGAGAGAGAAGGATTAATTGAACCATCTCGTACACAAGGAAGAATCAGATTATATTCTCAAAGAGATATAGATAAAATAAAAATGATACTAAGATTAACTAGGAATTTAGGGGTTAATCTTGCAGGAGTAGATATAGTTTTACAGTTAAAAGAAAAAATGGATGAGATGCAAAATGAGATAAATATTCTTAGAGATGAATTAAGTAAAACAAATCGTCAAGGTTCTGTTCATACAAGTAAAGCTATGGTCACTACAAATAGTTACGATATTATCCTTTTTGAGAGCTAAAATATGCAGTGGAAAGATATTATAGAACTTGAACAAAACAAAGAATATTATCAAAAGTTAAAAACTAATATTGATAAAAAATATAAAAATGGTATAGTTTATCCTCCAAAAGATAAAATATTTTATGTTTTTTCTCAAACTAAAATAGAAAACTTAAAGATTGTTATATTAGGTCAAGATCCTTATCATGGTGAAAATCAAGCTCAAGGATTAGCGTTTTCTACACCAAAGGAGATAAAAAATCCTCCATCAATGGTAAATATATTAAAAGAGATAAAATCTGATTTAAATAGAGACTCCTTTTGTCTTGATGGTGATTTAACAATATGGGCAGAAGATGGTGTGCTTCTTTTAAATACAATTCTAACAGTAGATAAATCATCTCCAAAATCTCATCATAATCTTGGATGGGAGATATTTACAGATAATATCATAAAATATATCTCTCTTAATATGGATAATATTATCTTTTTATTATGGGGTGCTTCTGCGATTAATAAAACAAAATTGATAGATAAATCTAAACATCATATTCTTACTGCACCACATCCAAGCCCTTTGTCTGCTTATCGTGGATTCTTTGGCTCAAAACACTTTAGTAAGAGTAATGAAATATTAAAACGATTGAATAAAGAACAAATTAGATGGTAAATTTTAATCTCTTTATTTGATAAATCCAATGAAAAGACAAGCCAACTCTAAGATAACAATAAAATAAGCTTTTTTTCGGACGAGATGGCTTCAGCCTCTCCCTATTATAGCGTAAAGTAATGGTATTTAAAAATTTATTTTAAGTTTTTAACTATATAATATTATTATTTAATAAAAGAAGTAATTATGAAAAATAATAAAGAAATTTATGAGTTATATATAGAAGCTAAAAAACAAGCAAAAATACAATGTAAAGATAATAAGTATGAGTATCAGGGTTGCATTGATTATATTTTAGATAAAATTTTAGAAAATAATTATAGAAGACTTTATAAATATGACAGTTCAAGAGGTAAAATAAATACATTTTTAAATACAGTAGTTAAAAATTTAAAAACAGATTATATAAGAAGAGAAAAAAACTATCCAGAAGTTAAATTAGATAAAAAGAATATAGATTTAGAAGATATATCTATTGAAGAAGATAAAAAAGAAAGACTATCAAAAACTGTTAAAGATTTAAAATTAAATAATAAAATTACTGATGAAGATGTAGAAATATTTGAGTATGTTAAAGATGGATATAGTGATTTAGATATATCAAAAAAGATGTGTATAGAGAATAAAAGATTACATAGCAAAAAGCATAATCTTATACAAAAGATACAAAAAGAGTATAAAAGACTAGGAGTTATTGTATCTCTAATGGTAATAATTTTTGTAGCAGATAAACTTTTAGAGGAAGAGAGTATAACATATAAAGGTAATATCGAGACTAAAGAGCTAGAAATTCCAGATATTAAAGAGCAAAATAGCAGTTGTACAGAAAAAGAGCAAACTAAGGCTAAAGAGTTTTTAGAAATATCTTATAATATAGATGATGAAAGTTCTGATGAGTATCTAAACTCTTTAATTAAGTCATTAAATCATTGTTACTCCCCAGAAGTAGCAACTAAGGCAAATATTATAAAGGCTCAAAGAGAAGATAATCCAAAGAAAAAAATTGAGTTTTTAAAAGATGCTCTTGAAAATAGTTCATCTAGTCTTCGTATGGAATATAGATTAGAAAAGGAGATATATATTTTAAATCTGTTAAAAGAGTATTATGATGGAGTTGATAAAAAAGATATAGAGAACAAAATTAACATTAAAACAAAGGAACTAAATGAAATTAAGAAAAATGGCTAAATTGCTTATTGGAATATGGATAGTTAGCACACCAATATTGGCAAAAGATTATGTGATGCTCGTGGGAGTTGGAGAGTTTAAAGATAGCAAATTATATCAACCTTTAGAGATTAAAGAGGATATAAAAATCATCAAAGATGCTCTTATTCAAAATAAATTGCAAAAAGGTTATTCTATTATAGAGTTGATAAATAAAGATGCCACAAAAAATAATATTATCTCTAATCTTAATGCCATCTCAGATAGATTAACATCTAATGATAGGTTCTTTTTCTATTATTCTGGACATGGAACAGCTCACGCAGATTCATCTATTTGGAAATATATCAGAAAACTAGATCGTGATGATAGAGATTTTTTAGTTGATACATCTGCTATTGTCCCTTATGATTTTAATGAAAATGATATACAAAATACTCTTCTTGTGGGGTCTAGGGATTTTGAACCCATTATACAAGAGATGGATAAAAAAGCATCAGAGATTTTGATAATATTAGATGCTTGTTTTTCTAGTGAGATGGCTAGGGGTGAAAGATTTAATGCTAACTTTAGTGGTAAAAAAAAACATCAGTATAAAAATACAACAAGAGTATCAAGTAGTGGTCGTACATCAAATAGGTCGGGTAAAAGTAATATTACAAGTATAATAGCTAAATGTTTAAAAACTTCAAGTCATAATAAATGTTTAAGAAATAGTAAAACATCTGATACAATTCGGGTAAAGGATTAAAATGAGATTTTATATAAAAATATTTTTAATAATATTTATGAGTAATTATTTGATGGCTGATAAATATGCGTTAGTTATAGGTAATTCTAGTTATAAAAAAGATGCTCTTAAAAACCCAGTAAATGATGCTGTTGCAATTGCAAAAAAGTTAAAACTATTAGACTTTGATGTAGATTTAAATGTTAATGCAGATTTTAATGATATGAGTAAACTTATAACAAAATTTAGTGAAAAAGTTACCAAAAAAGATATATTAATATTTTTTTATGCTGGACATGCTGTTCAATATAACGGAGGTAATTATCTATTACCAATTGGTATTATGCCACTAAAAAAGTCAAAAGAGTTATTAACAAAAGCTATTAGTTTAAGATTTATATTAGAGAGCTTTAGCAAAAAAAGTAAACTCAAAATAGTAATTCTTGATGCATGTAGAACATCACCTTTTGCACAATTTCACGAAGATATAAAAGGTGGTTTATCTCGTAATATTTCTATAAATATAGATAATGATTTAGATTTAATTGATGAAACTTTTAATAAATTCTTAGAAGGTACACTGATTGCATACTCTACATCTCCTGATAAAATTGCCAACGATGGAGATGGTGAACATAGCCCTTATACTAAATATCTATTACAAAACATTACAAAGTCAAACTTTACAATAGAAGATATTCTAAAAAATACAAGAGCTGATGTAACAGAAGAGACATCAGGATTTCAAACACCTTGGTATGAATCTTCAATAAATGGTAAATTTTATCCTGCTGGAACAGATTATATTGAGTTTATTGATTTATTAAAAATATACGCTCCTAATAAAAATACAGATTATAATGCAGGAGATTGGAAAAGTGGTGCATCTGAATTTTCTCCAATTAAGTGGAAACATAAAGGATTAAAATGGGGTAAAAAAGGGGCAACAAGAACTGGAACTGTAGCTATTAAAAACAGTGGTGAATTTTCTCATACAATACTTAATCAAAAAGATTCGCCTGTAAAATGGAATATTAAACTTAGAGGCTCAAAAGCTGGATTTGATGTAGTTTCTATATCTAATAATGTTTCAACATATCCTGATATTAAAAATAATGGAAAATTAAAAATTCCTAAAAAATATATACTAAACTCTAAGGTATTATGCTTGGATGATGAATTTGTGAGTAGTGAAACATTAATTAAAATAGAAAAAATAAAATTAGATAAAAAACGACCAATATGGCTTTTAAGTCATCAATACTGTGGTGGAGCTTCTACTATGTGTAGCTATCAATATAAACTATACCTTGATAAAAAACCAAATTTTTATAAAGAGCCAATAGTAAAAGAGTGTGTTGGAGATAAACAAATTGCTAAAGAGATTAAAAATAATAATATGACAATCCTCCCTGCTGGAGAAGATGGTGATGGAGATGTGGCAGAAGTTATTATAGAAGGCAATGGAGAGAGATGTAAAGTGGCAATGACACCACCACAAGATGTAGTTTCTACAAATTGTATCCGTCTTACAAATTCAAAAAAAATAAAAATAGTTTGTACAAAAAGAAAAAAGATTTGTAAAACAGAAGCAGAAGTCTTTAAATTTATGCAAGAGAATCATGGTAAATAATCACCATTAAATTTATATTTTATATTTAAAACTTAGGTAAAATTCACCTAAGTTTTGATATAATGAATATTCAATTATAGGAGTTAATTATGCAAACTTTGACATTAGAAGTTCAAGATAAATTTATACCAAATTTACTAAATTTTTTGGAACAGTTTAAAAATGAAGTTGTAATACAAAAAGATAAAAATTTAGAGTATGATATGTTTTTTTATGAAAGACAAAAAGAGTTACAACAAATAAGACAAAATATTAAGAGTGGTCAAAATAAATTAATATCATTTGATGACTTTGAAAATAGAATCAACCAGTTTGAAAAAGAGCTTGAATTTAAATATGCAAATTAAATTTGATAAAAAGTTTGAAATAAATTTAAATTTAATTCTTGAATATATAGCAAAAGATAAATTGGAAGCTTCAAAAAAATTTAAAAAAGACTTATTTAAACAAATTAAAAATTTACCAAATTATCCTTATAAATTTAGAAAATCATTTTATTTTGATAATGATGAAATTAGAGATATGATTTTTAAAAGATATACAGTAGTTTATGAAATTGATTTAAATAATAATTTAATAATACTTCTTAACATTTTTAATAAAAATAAATATTAAAGTTATAATAAACTTCTTTTAAAACTTATCTTTAGATACCATATCAAGCTAAGCATGACGGTTGTTTGTCCTTCTGAATTTAATTCAGAATCTAGTTTTAAAATAATTCTAATATTGCAAAAAACCTCAAAATCACAAAAAAATCAGTATTTTTCATTATTTTTCTAAAAAAATGCAATTTCATTCGTATGAGTATATAGTGACTATATTTTATTTATATATAGTCACTATATTTTATTTATAAAAGGAAATTTAAATGTTTTTAAACAGATTAAATGAAAATGAGAAAGTAGCTTTTTTAGAATTAGCTCATCATATGGCAAGAAGTAATAATGATTTCTCACAAACACAACGAAGTATTATTAGTCAATATTGCTTAGAGATGCAACTGGAAGATATAAATTATGATGAAAAAGATTATAAGCTATCTGAAATATTAAAAAAGATTGATAATAAATCTGCTCAAAAAGTTGTTTTATTAGAGATAATGGCTCTTGTATATTCAAATCAAAAAATAGATGAAGAGGAACAAGATGTATTAAATGCAATGATTACTGAATTTAATCTAACTTCATCATTAGTAATAGTTTATGGAGAGTGGGCAAAAGCAATTCTTGCTATATCTATACAAGGTTCAGCACTTATAGAGTTATAATGTTTCCTTGTAGTGGATGTGGCTTATGCTGTCAAAATATTTCAACTATCAATGAACTTAAAGATTTTGATTTAGGTAATGGTATTTGTAAGCATTTTAATATATCAAATAATGCTTGTAGCATTTATGAAACTAGACCTGATATTTGCAGGGTAGATAAGATGTTTGATATAGAATACTATAAATATTTTAGCAAAGAGAATTTTTATATTGAAAATGCAAAAGTTTGTAATAAGTTGCAAGAGAGATATAATTTGGATAAAAGTTATAGAATAGAAATAGGAGATTAATATGCCAATACCTTGGATTATTGGTGGAGGATTAGTAGCAGCAATTGTATATTTAACAGATGATGCTCATGAACAAGAAAGAGAAGCTAAACAAAGAAGATTAGCACGGGAAATAGAAGAAGAAGAAGAGAAAGAAAGAGAGAGAGAAAGAGTAAGAAAAGAAGAACTAGAAAAACAAAGAAAAGAAAATCAAATAGCAGAAGAAAAGAGAAAAGAATCAGAAAGAAAAGCTAAATTAAAAGCTAGAGAAGAGGAACAGAAACGACAAGAAATATTAAGAAAAGAACAAAAAATTAAAGAAGATAAAAGAATTAGACAACAAGCATCTCAATTAAGAGAAGAGTATAAAAAATCTTTTAATATAAATTTATCTACTATTATAAAGCAAGAGAGAGAGGAGTCTCAGAAAAAACTTATTAAGATAATAAAAGAACACTCAATTAAAGAGATGGGAAAATTAAATAAAGATAGAGAGAATCATCATTTAGATAATAATGAGTTTGAAGATTTTTTAAAGCTATATATAAAGGAAGAATTAAATGAAAAGTAAACCAATTATAGGAGTATATGGGGTAACCTCTGTTGGAAAATCTACATTTTTAAATTTATTATTATTATCAAAAGAATTTGAAATAGGTATGGGAGAGACTACAAAAAGTATTCATATTTTACAACATATTAATAATAATGATAAAGTTATATTTGATGATTTATCTATTAAAAGTGAATATATCAAAAAAGATTATGCTCTTTTAAATCATTTTTCAATAATTGATATTCCAGGGACTAATAAAAGTTTTTCAGATAGAGATATTAAGCATATCATAGATAAACTAGATACTATTATTTGGATTTTTGATATACAAGGTGATATATCTTCTAGAGATTTAAACTTTTTACAAAATATTATTCTTAAAAATATGATAAATACTATTGTAGTTTTAAATAAAATTGATACTGTTGCTGAAAATATTGATATTGATGAAGAGAGTGAAATAACAGAATTTATAGATGATATTACAAGTAGGAAAGATACTATTAGTAAATTTTTTGAAAGTAATGGAGCATTGCAACTATTATCTTCGATTGTACCAGTAAGTGCAAAAAAATTACAATCTGGTATCAAAAAAGATATAGATTTCAATTATAGAAAACAGCATAAAAAAATTCAAGATATTTTAATATCTATTTCTAAAAAATCTTTTATAGAAAATAAAATTTTTAGAGATGATTATCAAAATATAGAAAATATTGTTATAGATAAATTTTCAAAGAAAGAACAAAGTATTTTTAGAAATAAACAAGAATTATTGGAATCTTTATTAGAAGATATTAAGGATAAAGATATAATTAATCAAAATTTTAATCAAAATACTATTATTAATACTTTAACAAAAAATTTATCATTTAATGGTGTTGTTTGCTCTAGGGAACTACATCAAATTAGTCAAAAAATTGAGAGAGAGTTATAAAATATGAAAACAATAATAAATAAATTATCACTACAAGTAAATATTAAAAATGATATTAAATTAATGGATGGATATGATGGTATAGATAAATTAAATAATCTTAAAAATAAGTATAAAAATATTACTTTGTCTTTTAATAAAATACTTAAAAATTCTCCATTGATAATGAAAGATACAATAGAGACTAAAGATTTAGAAAATGTACTAAATGGAGTAGTTGATAAATTTAAAAATGATACAATTAATATTTCTGTTGTAGCAGAAGTTAGTAGTGGTAAGTCTACATTTTTAAACGCTCTTATTTTTGGTAAAAAAGTTTTAGATGCTAAAATGGGTGAAACTACAGCTAAAGTATTTAAAATATCTTATGGTGAGAATGTAGATACAGATACGCTTAAATCAGAAATAAGTAAGATAAATAGTAATACAAAAGAGGATATTTCAAAAGAAGATTTTTCTATTGAAGATATTAATATTAATGATTATATTGTAAATTTATCAGCAGATAATGAGAATTTAAAAAAAGGAATAGTCCTTTATGATACTCCTGGATTTGGAACTCTTAATCAAAAAGTGATGTCTAAACTTATCAAAGAAGCAGTTAATCGTTCTGATGCAGTTGTCTTATTATTAGATATTTCAAAAGGACTTAAAGCAGATGAGGCTAAATTTATTGAAGAAGCATTATCATATATTAAAGATAATAAACGATTTATAGTTTTAAATAAATTTGATGCTTCAATTGATGAAGATGATGATGACGAAGATGAGATACAATTACAAATAAATAAGGTTGTGAAAGATACAAAAAAAGAACTTTTAAAAATATCTAATACTAATAGAGCTATTTTAGATGAACAAACATATTATTTATCTGCTATTAAAGCTTTAAATGGTAAACGTAAAAACAATGCTGAGGCACTTAAGTTTAGCCGTTTTCAAATTTTTGAAGACTCTTTTTGGGATAGAATAGTAAAAGCCAAAAAAGAAATATTTAGAGATACGATAGAGAATATAATAAAAGATGCTTCTACCATTATTTATGAATCAAAAAAGAAAATAGATACCTATCAAGATAGTATATCTAATTCTAATGCAATATTAGAAAATATAGAATCAATAAAAGATGAAATAAATGAATTAGTATCAACACAAATGAAGATTATAGAACCAATAAGTAGAGATATTAATAGTGATGCAACCTTAGTTTTTAATCAAACAGATATTTTTAAAAAAAGAATTTTTATAGTTATTACTGAAAGTATTCAAAATAATGTTAATTTGATTTCAATTGATAATATAAAAGAAGAAGATTTTAGAAATGCTTATAAAGAATCCATTGCTGAAATAGATATAAAATTTAAAGCAGAGTATCAAAAATTTATTAATATACTTACTACAAAAATAAATGAAAAAGAAGATAGTGTAAATAGTATTATTAAAATATTAAATAAAAAAATGCAGGATGATAAGTTTAAGAAATTAGAATTTAAACTTTTAGATAATGTAGGTAATAATCTTACAGGAAATAAATCAACTAATATTACAAGTGAAAATAATAAAGAAATAGCTATACCTAATACTGGTAATATATCTGGTGGAATATCTGCTGGAGTAGCGTTAGCTATATTTAATAATAGTAGTGATATTGGAGATTATGCTGGTAATATATCTGCTGGAGCAGCAGCTGGAGCAGCATTAGCAACAGCAATACCTATTCCAGTTTTAAGTACAGTTTTAGGTGGAGCAATTGGTGCAGGATTAGGATTATTAAAAAGTGTTTTTGGAGGTTCTGATAATAAACATGAAGAAGCTATGGAGAGAATGCAAGAAGCACATGCAAGAGATATGAATAAACTTGCCCAAGAGAATTATAATAATCAAATAAATCAAGCAAAAAGAGATGCTATTTATGAATGGACTTCTACTATTAAAAATGAGGTTGATAACTCTATATCAGATATGAGAACTGTAGCAGACTCTGAATATAGAACTATTTTAACTGATATTACAAATACTATATATAATGCTAAAAGTATCTTAAAAGATATGGAAAGTATTATTGAAGACCCAACTCAACAAAAGAAAATTATTAATGAAAATAATATTAAAATAAAAGAGTTAGAAAAGTTTATTATTGATATAGAAAACTCTTTCAAATAAAAATAAAGGATTAAAAATGCCAATACCGTTTATAATAGGAGGATTGGCTCTTGCCGCCGCTGGTTATGGAGTTAAAAAGGGAGTTGATGCTTCTGAAAAGAATGATGAAGCAGAGAGAATTGTAGAAAGAGCAGAGCGTAGCTTTAATCGTGCAAAAAGAGAACTTACGGAGAAGCAAGAAAATACAAATCAAGTTTTAGAAGATTTTGGAGAACTGAAACTCAATATATTTAATAATGAGATGAAAAAACTTGTTGATACTGTTAATAAATGTAAAAGTGCAAAATCTAAATATGAGCATAAAAAGTATTTAACAGAAAATGAGTTAAAAGAATTGGAATTAGCAGTTGATAACTCTTTAGATATATCTATTGGATTGGCTTCGGGAACGGCTGCAGGGGTATTGACAAGTATGGGTGCTTATGGAGCAGTTGGTGCATTGGCTACTGCATCTACTGGTACGGCAATTAGTACTCTATCAGGTGTAGCTGCTACAAATGCTACTCTTGCTTGGCTTGGTGGGGGTTCTTTGGCAGTTGGAGGTGGAGGAATAGCACTTGGTACAGCAGTAATCGGTGGTATTGTAGCAGGACCTTTAATTGCCGTTACAGGAATATTTATGGATTCTAAAGCAAATGATAATCTTGATGATGCAAAAGATTATAGAAGAGAAGCAAATACTGAAATAGCTAAGATGGAACTACTATCTACTAACTTAGATGGAATTCAAAGTAGAGTAGAAGAGCTAGGAAATGTACTAACTGAAGTTAAAAATCATTTTAATAATACAGAAAATCAATTAAATAATATAGAAGAGGAAAAATTAGTTGGTACTGATTTCTTTTCAAGAGTTGGATATACAAAGAAAGAGCCTCTATTTTGTAAATCAGATGATTTCACAAAATTTTTAATATTTGGTAAACAGTTAAAAGATTTACTTAATATTTCTGTATTAGATGAAGATGGTACTGCAAATATTAATGTAATGCAAAATATAATTGAAATCTTGGAACATAAATAATGAGTATAGATAATATAATCCCAAAAGTGGTTGAGAATAGTTTTAATATATTGGAGAGTATTAATAAATATCATGAAACAAGTGAGAGAGGTAAAACAGATAGAGCAAAAATTAGGGCATATAAAGATATAGAAATAGAGAAGATAAAAAGTCAAAAAGATATTTTAGAGAAGTATCTTGATGGAATATTTATTGAAAGAAAAACTATTATAGAAGGTAGTTTTAAAGCTTTGGATAAGGCAATAGAGAGTAATAATTTAGAATTAATACAACAAACTTTATCTATTGTTGTAACTATTGCAAAAGAATCACCATTAGCAGGAGTACAAAATCTTTTAAGTGATTTTAACAATCCTAATGTTAAAGAAATAGAGTTTTAAATGATATAACCTCAACCATTTAAAGTCAAGTGCAAAAAATATGGATAGAGTTGAATTAGATATAGTCTCAAAGAGGATGAAACTAGAGGCGTAATGAGTTAAAATCATAAATGAAATATTTATTTCATCCAGAAGCTGAATTAGTTCTTATACCAAGATACCAACCAATATTCTAACAATCTTATCCATATCTTGAATAGAAAGATATTCAAGATTTTGAGTAATTATTTTGCTATCTCTATTTAGGACTACAAAACACCAAGTAAATCCAATAGTAACTGCACCATAGATATACTTAGTTTTTCTTTTTATGTTGAATGGTTACCCTTTTTTTAATTTTAAACTATCTATTTTGAAGCATAATCAGCAATTAAACAACCCATCTCTGTTGTTGCACAAACTTCTTTAGCATCAAACGCACTTAAATCACCAGTTCTATAACCATCTTTTAATACTTTTTTAATTGCATTATCAATTCTATCAGCAGCTTCATTTTCACCAAGAGCATATCTAAGCATCATAGAAGCACTTGCAATGGTAGCTATTGGATTAGCTATACCTTGCCCTGCTATATCAGGAGCAGAACCATGAATAGGTTCAAATAATCCTACTTTATTTCCTGTACTTGCACTAGGAAGTAACCCAATAGAACCACTAAGCATACTAGCTGCATCACTTAAAATATCACCAAATATATTTCCTGTTAGAATAACATCAAACTGTTTAGGATCTCTAATTAACTGCATCGCTGCATTATCAACATACATATGACTTAATTCTACCTCTGGATAATCTTTGCCCATCTCTGTTACAATATCTCTCCAAAATTGACTAACTTCTAATACATTAGCTTTATCAACAGAACATAATTTTTTATCTCTTTGCATAGCTATATCAAAAGCAACTTTTGAAATTCTTTGAACCTCTTCTTTTGTATAAACCATTGTATTATATGCTCTATCTTCTAACATCTCTCGTGGTTCACCAAAATATATACCACCTGTTAATTCACGAACAACCATTAAATCAACACCTTCAATAATTCTAGGTTTTAAAGATGATGCATTTATTAACTCATCATAAACGGTTGCAGGTCTTAAATTAGCATAAGTCCCCATCGCTTTTCTTAGTCCTAAAAGTCCTGTTTCTGGTCTTAGGTGTCTCTCTAGTTTATCCCATTTTGGTCCACCAATTGCACCAAATAGAACAGCATCACATTTTGCAACACCTTTGATTGTTTCTTCTGGAAGAGGTACGCCAGTTTCATCAATAGCTACACCACCCAATAAAAATTCTTCATATTTAATATGAATATTAGATTTTGCACAAACAGCATCAAGAACTCTAATAGCTTCCTCTATAATTTCAGGACCTATACCATCACCTTTTATAATTCCAATATTATATACTCTACCCATTATGCCAACCTTTTAATTTCATTTTTTGCAAAATTTATCAATCCACCAGCTTCAACTAGCTCTTGCATAAATTCAGGAATTGCTCTAAATTTATATCTTTTATCTGTTGTTTTATTAATAATTTCACCATTATCCATATCTATCTTGATAATATCACCCTCTGATATTTCACTAGCAGACTCTAGTTCAAAAATAGGCAATCCCATATTAAACGAGTTTCTATAAAAAATTCTTGCAAATGTAGGGGCAATAATAGCACTCACACCTGCTGCTTTAAGTGCAATAGGAGCATGTTCTCTACTACTACCACATCCAAAATTATCTCCTGCTACTATAATATCGCCTATTTGCATTTTTGATACAAAATCTGGGTCAGCATCTTCCATAACATACTTTGCCAATTGCGAAGCATCACTTGTATTTAAATATCTAGCTGCTATAATCAAATCAGTATCAATGTTATCACCAAATTTCCAAACTTTACCTTCCAAATGAGATCCTTTTATAAAATTTTATTATACTTTTTAACATTTTATCCTAAAAATATGAAAGTTATAATTAAAATAGTTCTCTTATTAGCACAAATTTATAACCTTGCTTTTTAATACTAATAATTTTATCTTTACCTACTAGCTTTCTAATATTTTTTATATATGTTCTAAGAGATGTATCGCTTGGTTGTTCATCAAAAGTCCAAAGATGATTATAAATATATTCATGAGAGATAACTTCATTGTGGTGTTTCATAAAAATTTTCAATAAAATAGATTCTTTTTTGCCTAATATTATTATCTTTTTATCTATTAATAGTTCATTTTGAGTAATATTATATTTTGTATTTTCATTAATATTTATAAACTCTTGTTTATCATGAAAAAATGAGCGTTTTAAAAGAGTCTCTATTCTAATTAAAACCTCTTTTAACGCAAATGGTTTTCTTATATAATCATCACATCCACTCTTATAACCCTGCTCAAAATCTTCTATACTATTTAAAGATGTAATAAATATTGCAGGTTCATCATGACCCTCTTCTCTTGCCCATTTTAGTAGTTCAAATCCACTCATACTAGGAGTATTTACATCTAAAAGTAACAAGTCAAATTTATTTTCGTAAAGCCTTTCTTGTGCTTCAATCCCATCATAAAGAGACTCCACAATATAATTATTATCTTCTAAAAATTCCGTGATTGTCTCGTTTAGATTTGCATCATCTTCTAATAAAAGTATTTTAGCTTTAGACATTAAATATATTGCTTAACCCAGTTTTTGAGCCTAGTATTATTTAATGAGCCACTTAATCTATCCACCTCTTTTCCATCTTTAAAAATAATAAGCGTAGGGATACTTCTAATTGCATATACTCCACCTAAAGTTTGATTCTCCTCAGTATTAACCTTTAAAAAACTTGCCTTCAATGACATCTCTTGGCTAACCTCTTTAAATACTGGTGCCATTTGCAAACAAGGACCACACCAAGGAGCCCAAAAATCAACAACCACAGGAATATCACTATTAACAATAAAACTATTCAATTTATCCTCATTAACATTAATAGGCTCAATATTTAACATAGATTTTTTACATGAACCACAATTTGCTTTTGCGTAACTATCCTTTTTTGGAATCCTATTTACCTTTAAACAATGTGGACATACTACTTTTATACTCACTTTTTATCCTTTTATCTTTATATGATTAAAAATAAATTATACCATCAATAAGTTATCAAACCTATTTACCTTTTGAAGTTGGCATAGAAACAAGAAGACCAGAGGATATAACAAGTATAATTCCTAAAATTGTCCACATATCAGGCATTGAATCACCTAACATAACACCAATTATAGTCGCAAATACAATATTAGAATAACTAATTGTGCCAACAATTCCTGCTTTAGATAACTCATAAGCTTTTGTCATCAAAAACTGAGAAATTGTGGCAAAAAATCCCATTCCTGCAATAAATAGCCAATTAATCCCCTCTGGCATCACAAATTCTGCAAACAAAAAATCTAACTCAGGAGCATTAATATATGGTGTAATAATCATTAATATAATAGGAGCAATTGTCCCTATCCCCATAAATGAGAGTACAATTGAGCGAGTATCATAATATTTTCTTAGTTCTCTAATTGATGTATACGCTAACGCTGCACCAATACCAGAGAATATCCCAAGCATATCATATTTATCAAATGATAATCCATCAGGTTTTGCAATTAAGATAATCCCAGTAAATCCTAATATAACAGCAAAATAAGCCCATTTTGACAGCTCCTCTTTTAAGAATATATAAGCAAATATCGCTACAAAAATAGGTGAAAGTTTATTATATGTTACAGCTTCCCCTAATGGAATATATGCAATTATATAAAAATATGCTAAAAGTGCCAAAAATCCCATCATACCACGAAAAAATAGTAAAAAAGGTTTTCCACCAATCTGTTTTATTGGAAATTTCCAAATAGTAGCAGTTATAATAATAACACCAAAAACATTCCTAAAAAATGTAACCTCAAGTGGTGGTAAGTTTTGGTTAAGTACTTTTACAAATCCTGTCATAAATGCAAAACATATAGAAGCCAGAAGCATAAAAAGTATACCTCTATCAATTGATAATAATTTATTTTGTAAAGTAGACATTTCTACCCCTCCTTTTTATTTAATTTTATAATTTGGATTTCTCTTATACAACTCTTCAACTTAACTCATTTCCCTTTTTTGACTTCTTCTGTTTATCCACTTTTTAGCAAGTTTAACTGCTATTTTATAGAAATTTAGAATAGATAAATAGTTTTCACTTATTCCATAATATTCGTAGTGTCCTTAAAGTTTTAGAGATTAAGTGTATCAAGCACGGAATGACAAACTTTATAATCCTAAATGACGGACTTTCGTCACCCTAAACTTGATTCAGGGTCTTGTAAATTGTAAACTATTTATAAAAAATATCTTATTGAGGCAAATCCAGTTGCTCCATTATCTTTGCATAGTTTTATTTGCTCTTTGGTTATTATTCCTCCAAGGGCAATAACTGGTATAGATATATTATTTATTACCTCTTTTAACATTTTTAATCCAACTGGTTTACCTTTATTTGGTGTGGAAAATATTGGGCTAAATGTAATCATATCTGCTCCAAGATTTTGGGCTTTAATTGCCTCTGAAAAACTATGAGTGCTTATAATAGTAAATAGTTGTAGTTTTTTTGCTTTTGAAATATCATCAATTTGTAATGATGTAAGATGAATGCCATCAGCATTAAGTTCTCTTGCCAAATCAATATTTTGATGTAGAAGTATCTTCTTAAAATTATAATATTTAGCTTTTTGAATGAACTCTTTTGCTTTCTGTTTATAATTATTGCAAGTTTTATCACGAAATAGTATCATGTCAGCTTTTTTAGAAATATTCTCTATTTTAGTAAGATTAAAATATTTTGGATCTGTTATTGCGTAAGATAACATTATGATTTGTTTAGAATCTCTTCTAATAGTTTTGTTTGTTTCTTTATCTCTTGAAGTTTTTGATTAGATAAAATAAAGTTTTCTAAAAATATAATCAATAAAAATCCAGGTATTGATATTAAAAATGAGAATATTAAAGCTTCTGTAGTGTTATTAATATGTAATAAAAACATATAAATTATAGAGAGTATGGTGAGACCCCAAGAGAGTCCCAACAAGAAGCTAAATAAAAAACTTCCTGCTTTATTATTCTTTTGGCTATTCACTACTAGTGATCATCAGATATTAAAACAGCACCTGCAAGATATACATAAATCAAAATCATAAATACAAATGTTTGTAATATAGCTGAAAATGATAATAGTAAATATGCTGGTAATGGTGCGAAAAATGGAACTAACATTAATAGTACCCATAAAAATAGATCATCACCTTTGATGTTACCCATAAGTCTAAACGATAAAGATATAATTCTTGATATATGAGAAACTATCTCAATTGGAAACATTAATGGAGCCAATGCAGGAACTGGACCAGCAAAGTGTGCAAAATATGCTTTTGCCCCATTTTCTCTAATACCCTCATAATTGTAATAGAAAAATACAAGTAAAGCTAAAGGTAATGTAACATTAATATTTGATGTAGGTGATTCAAATCCTGGGATAATTCCCACAACATTTGAGATAAATACAAACAAACCAACTGTTGCAACTAAAGGAAGATATTTTCTTGCTAAATCTGCTCCAATAACATCTGTACCCATTTGATTAACTGCACCAAGATATGTTTCCATAACATTTTGAGCTTTACCAGGTACTGCCTGAATATTTAATGTAGCTTTGTGCGTTATAAATAATATTATTACCACAACCAACATTAAATGACCAACAACCATTCCATTTCCGTGTCCTGTAAAAACACCTATAAAGGTATATACACCTTCCATTAGACCATCCTCTTAAGTAAATATTTTGGTAATAGTTTACTAAAAAAGTGCTAAAATGTTGATTAAATAATGTTATATATAAATTACTTTTTAATAATATAACTTTTTGAACCATTTACACTATGATAAATCGTAATATTATATTTTTTACTATAGTATCTTAAAAGTAATTTTTGAAGAATTGGTTCAATAGATGGAGTAAACCAACTGTTATTACTAATTGCTATCATATTTTTAGGACTATTTTTATATAATCGTTCGCTTGTTGCTTCAAAACATATTGCATTTCTATATAATATGTTATTAATTGTATAATCATAAATATCTTCACTAGCTTTATAATCAACTGCTCCATTATAAAATATTTTATTAACCAAATCGCTTAAAAAATCAGGTAATGGATTCTTTTCTCCAAAAGGGACTAAGACCACTTTATTAGCAATTTGCATCTTATCTTTAGTAAATATATAAGTAGAGTTTCGTGGAACTTCACCATCATCTAAATATAAAGCCCCTATTATAATTGAAATTTTTTGAGCATAATCTTTTAATCTATCTTTTGTAGTTTGGTCATAGTTTAAAAAGTTTGGAATGATTGATTCAGGAAAAACAATAATACTTTTATTTTCATCAATTGATTTTTCTATATGTTGATATATCATATTTATATTTTTTTCTTGAAGCTCCTCTTTATATTTATCTTCTATAGATGTATATGTTGAGATAAGTTTTATGGAATCATCTATTGAATTTGGTTTATTTTTAATAAATATATTTAAAGATAATATTATAATTAATAAATATTGCCATTTTTTTGTATATATATAAAATGATATAGATAGCAAAACTATAAGAAGTTGCCATTTTTCTATACCTATATAACTGTTAATAAAAATAAGCTCAATTTTAAACCAGTCAAAACCAAATGGATGAATATAGCTTGATACTAATAAAAAGATTGATTTTATAACTATAGATGGGATATTATATTTTTTCTCTAAAATATTACTAAAATATGCAACAAGCCAAAATATAAAACCATAAATTAAAGATATACTTAAAATACCAAATGGTATAGCCCAAGGGAAACCATAATATCTAAAACTAAGAGGAATCCACCAAAACCATAACATTGCAATAAAAAATCCACTCCAAAACCATATCTTTGAATCAGCTTTAAGTAACATATAAATAGAAATTAATCCAAAAACCGTATTTAATAGTAGATTTGTAAGTGATAAATAGTCTAAATATATAAATATAGATATTAATAGAGCTATCAAAAAGCCTCTTGTTATATAAATTATGTTAAACTTATCGTCAAAATTTATAAACTTATACACAAGGATTTCCATGGAATTATTGACACAATTATTACCTTTATTATTGCTATTTGCAATTTTTTATTTTTTAATTATTAGACCTCAACAACAACAACAAAAAGCACATACTGAGATGATAAATAACCTTCAAAAAGGTGATAAAATCATAACAAATGGTGGTTTAATGGGCGAAGTTGTTAAAATTGAAGAGGATTTTATCAAAATTAAACTAAATGATACCGTAATTGTTAAAATACAGAAAAATTTTATAGCAAGTAAAGATGAACCAACAAGTAGTAAAAATGGTTAACTATAGAGTTGTTATATTTGCATTTGCACTTATATTTGGTGTAGTTTTTTCTATCCCTTCACTTACTCAAAGTGATGCTGGAAAGAAGATAACATTAGGTCTTGACCTTCAAGGTGGTCTTCATATGCTTCTTGGAGTAAAAACAGAAGAGGCTATTAAGTCTCATATAAAATCAATAGCAGCAACTATTAAATATGCTCTTGATGAAAAAGAGATAATCTTTGATGAACTTAGAATTAATGATGACCTTATATCTTTTGAAATACTTGATAAAGATGATCTATTAAAAACAAAAGATATTTTTATAGCAGATGTTTTAGGTACTACCTTTACAGAAAATAATTTAAAGTTTTCATTAAAACTTACACCAGAAGAGATTATAGCAACAGAGAAAAATGCTATTTCACAAGCAGTTGATACAATCAGAAATAGACTTGATATGTTTGGACTCGCTGAACCAACAGTAGCAAAACAGGGTAAAGATAAAATTCTTGTTGAAGTTCCTGGGATTAAAACGGCAGAAGATGAACAAAGAATTAGAGAGCTTATTGGTCGTTCAGCAGTTTTACAGATGATGGCAGTTGATGAGGATAGAGATAGTAGAGTATTAACTATGAGTAATGGGGAAGCTAAAAAATATGGCGATATAATTTTATCAGATGTTAAAACTCCTCAAAAATATCTTTTAAAAGAGATTCCTATTCTTGATGGGTCTATGCTTACAGATGCAAAAGTTGGATTTGATAAGCAAAATCAACCACTAATTAACTTTACACTTAATGGACAAGGTTCTAAAATATTTGGTGATTTTTCTGGAAAAAGTGTTGGTAGAAGAATGGCAGTTGTGCTTGATAATAAAGTATATTCAGCTCCTGTAATTAGAGAAAGAATCGGTGGAGGAAGAGGTCAAATATCAGGTAATTTTGAGATGCAAGAGGCTCATGATATTGCTATTGCTCTTAGATCAGGTGCTTTATTAGCTCCTGTTTATACACTTGAAAAACGTTCGGTTGGACCGAGCCTTGGAGCAGATAGTATAAAAGCTAGTTCACTTGCTCTAATGCTTGGATTTTTGGCTGTTGTAATCTTTATGATTATATATTATGGTATGGCTGGAATTATTGCAGATATCGCTCTTGTTGCAAATCTGTTTTTGATATTAGCTGTTATGTCTTTATTTGGTGCAACGCTAACACTTCCAGGTATGGCAGGTATTGTTTTAACCGTTGGTATGGCCGTTGATGCCAATGTTATTATTAATGAGAGAATCCGAGAATTGATACATAAAGGAAGCTCCATCTCTAAAGCAATAGAGAGTGGATATAAAAATGCTTTTACTGCTATTTGGGATGCAAATATCACAACTTTAATAGCAGCAGTTGTTCTTTATGCTTATGGAACAGGACCAATTAAAGGTTTTGCTATTACTATTACTATTGGTATTTTAGCATCTATGGTTACAGCTATTTTAGGAACTCATGGTATCTATCAATCAATTTTACATAAGATAGATAAGAAAAAACTAAACTATTGGTTTGGAATAAAGGCTTAAGGGAAAATATGGAAATTTTTAAATATAAAAAACCTTTAGGGTTTATGGCAAGTAGTAAGAAATTTGGTATTATGTCAATTGTTTTGGTTGTTTTATCACTTGGATTATTATTAACTAAGGGTTTTAATTATGGTATTGACTTTGCTGGTGGTACATTAATTCAAGTTAAATACAAAAATGAAGCTCCAATTGATAAAGTAAGAGATACTTTAAATCAAAATAAAGATTTTAAAGGTGCAGTTGTAACATTTTTTGGAAGTCAAGAAGAGATTGTAATTAAAATTAAAACTGTATCAAGTGCCATTGGTGATGATATTGGTGATAAGGTAAAAACACTTTTAAGTTCTACTGGTGATTTTGAGGTAAGAAGAGTAGATATGGTTGGTCCAAAGGTTGGGGGAGAGCTTAAAGAAAAAGGCTTGATGGCAATGCTATTGGCTATTATTGGTATTTTGATGTATGTCTCTGTTAGATTTGAATGGAGATTTGCTGTTGCATCTGTAGTAGCATTAATGCATGATATATCAATTGCAATTGGAGCTATAATTTTATTTCAAATAGAAGTAAATCTTGATATTTTAGCAGCAATGCTTACTATTTTGGGATATTCACTAAATGATACGATTATTGTATTTGACCGTATTCGTGAAGGGATTGCTACAATTAAATCTCCTAAACTAGAAGAAGTTATTGATGAATCTGTCAGTAAAACTCTTTCAAGAACAACTTTAACATCTCTTACAACATTCTTTGTTGTTGTAACTTTATATCTATTTGGTGGAGAGATTATTAGTGGCTTTAGCTTTACTCTTTTAGTTGGTGTAATTGTTGGTACATACTCATCTATCTTTGTAGCATCTCCAATTTTAATGTGGCTTAAATTTTCTATAACTGATTATAGAGCAAAAGAGGCTGCTGTTTTAAAAAGAGAAAAAGAGAAAGAAAAAATGAGAGCTCAATTTGAACAAGGTACAATATAGATGAATTGGGGACGAGTTTTTTATATATTTTTTACATTAATGAGTTTAACAACGAGTGCTGCATTTTTATATCATCCCTCTTTGATTACTCTATTTATTGCAGGTAGCATTAATGTAATATCAAGTATATTAAAACTTGGTGTTAGAAATATTCTAGCTGCTGAACTTATTGCTGGTTCTCTTGTTGCAGATTTGCACCTGATTCCAGCATTTTTTACAATGAAATTTTTTGATAATGAAGCTTTGGCTGTTGGATTGGTTATTGGTGCTGTTATTGCTAATATTTATACAATAGTTGTATCTATGATAGAAAGCTCAAAAGAAAAAGTTGATTTTTAGGATAATTAATTGAAACATATCTATTTTATAATACTTTTTTTAATCTCTACCCTTAATGCTAAAATACCTGAGGGTATTGAGCAGATATTAAGCAGATATTCAATTGATTCAAGTTCAATTTCAATTGATATTGAAGATATTGATACTGGTGTTAAAGTTGCAACTTTAAATGAGAATGTAGCTAGAATACCAGCCTCTATTGCTAAAGTTTTTACAACATATTCATCTATTTTACATCTTGGTTTTGATTACAGATATTCAACACTTTTTTCTTATACAGGAACTATTACAAATGGTATTTTAAATGGTGATTTAATAATAAAACCTTATGGTGACCCCAATTTAAATTCAAATCATATAAAAGCAATTGTTTCTAAGATAAAATCAAAAGGGATAAATCAGATAAAGGGTGATATTAGTATTGATAGAACTTTTTTTGATATACCAAATTTAAACTCATCAGATTTTGATAAAAATAAATATAGTCCATATAACGCAATGCCTGATAGTATGATGTTTAATGAGAGAGTAAGTACAATATATCTTAAAGCAAGTTCAAATGGTGTTAAAATTGAAAAGAAAGATAATGATGGTAGCTACAAAGTTATTAATAAAGTAAAAGCTGTAAATGGTTCTTGTAGAGGCTCTAGGTCATGGGTTAATATAAAAGTAAATGAAGATTATGATAGACCATTAGTTATACTATCTGGTACACTATCAAAGAGATGTGCTACACAAGAGATATGTAAAGTTTTAACAAAACCATATAAAACCTTTTACTACGCACTAAAACAACAGATGAGAGAGCAAGGAATTTTAAATAGAGCTAGATTAAAACTGGCAAAAACCCCACGATATTCTAAGAATTTATTTATATATAAATCAAAACCTTTAAAAGATATTATATCAACAATTAATAAAGATAGTAATAATTTAATGGCTAGACAACTTATGCTAACTTTAGGTGGTTATATATTCAATAGACCTTGTACCATATATAAAGGACGTAAGGCTATAAAAAAAATACTTACTTCACATGGTATAGCATTTGATAAAAGATTGTTTATTGATAATGGTTCAGGATTATCAAGAAATTCTATAGTTACGGCAACAAGTTTTACTAATCTGTTAAGATATGCTTTTAATTCGGAGGGGCAAAAATGGTTAAATACCCTCTCTATTGCAGGTGTTGATGGTACGACAAAAAAACGATTTAAAAACTCTATAGTTAAAAATAGAGGATGGTTTAAGACAGGTACCATTAATAAAGTAAAAAATATTATAGGTTATGTAAATAGCTACTCTGGTAGAATTTATAGTATAGTTATATTGGTAAATCATCCTAAATCAGGATATGATGGAGCTAATATACAAAATGATATTTTAAAATGGCTTATTTATAATTATTAAGATATAAAAGGATTAAAATGAAAAAAATATTAGAAGAAAACTTAGATAAAGTAATTCAAAATATAGAGAGTGCAAGACTATCAGTAAGTGGTCACCATATTGTAAAACTTGTGGCAGTTAGTAAATATTCAGATACCAAAGCTATAGAGATGATGTATCAATGTGGGCAAAGAGCATTTGGAGAAAATCAAGTTCAACAACTTCAAGATAGAGTATCAGAATTAGAAGCTCTTCCATTAGAGTGGCATTTTCAAGGTTCATTACAAAAAAATAAAATAAATAAGCTTATTGATATTAAGCCATCACTTATGCACTCATTAGATTCTATTGAATTAGCAATTGCACTCGATGAAAGACTAAGTGTTAAAAATCGAAAGATGAATTGTCTGCTTCAAATTAATTCTTCAAATGAAGATACAAAATCAGGTGTTAATACAGATAATGCAAAAGATATATATCAAGAAATTTTAGAAAGATGTGAAAATATAAACTTAAAAGGTGTTATGAGTATTGGAGCAATGGATAATAATTTAACTCAAAAAAGTTTTGAAGATACGTATAAAATCTATGAAGAGTTACCAAATGCAACAATCTGTTCAATGGGTATGAGTGGTGATTATGAGTTAGCAATTAAATGTGGTTCAAACCTTATAAGAGTTGGTTCAGCGTTATTTGAAAGTAAGAATGGATAATAAAATGTCACCTCAAAAAAAAGCTACTATTGTATCTAGTAGTGTTGCAAGTATATTAGTTCTTGTTAAATTAACAATAGGGATTGCCAGTGGTTCAGTTGCCTTATTAGCTTCTGCAATTGATTCTTTATTAGATACATTAGTCTCTATAATGAATTTCTTTGCTATTGCCAAATCAGAAGAGAAAGCAAGTGATCAATATCAATATGGTAAAGGTAAAATTCAAGCAATTGCTGCCGTAATAGAGGGAACGGTTATCACACTTTCTGGTTTTTATATTATGTATGTATCTGTGGATAAAGCTATGAATGATTCTACTGTTACACTTTTAACACCATCAATTGCTGTTATGATATTCTCTATTATAGTTACATATTTGCTTGTAAAATATCTACTAAATGTGGCAAAAGAGACAGATAATATAGTGATTAGAGCAGACGCTCTTCATTATCAAACAGACCTTTGGAGTAATGCAGTAATTTTAATTGCTTTAGTCTTAGTGTATGTTACAGGTCTTGATATTATTGATGCAATTTTTGGATTTTTTATCGGTATCTATATTATATATTCTGCTTATGAAATTATTCAAGAGGGGATAGAAATATTATTAGATAAGTCTCTTAATGATGAGATTGTTGAAAATATTAAAGATATAATTGTTTCCCATAAAGAGGTTACAAGCTATCATTGGCTAAAAAGTAGAACAGATAGCACAACAAACTTTTTAGAATTTCATATGGTTTTAAGACCAAATATGATTCTTTTAGAGGCACATAGAATTGCAGATGAGATTGAAGATAAGATAATAGCTCTTGATTCAAATAAAAGATGGGTAATCACTCCTCATTTTGACCCTTATGATGATGAAGATATTAATGAAGCGATGCTTTTAGGCAAAACTATTGTAGAGGTAAATAGTAAGAATGTATAGAGATATTTATCTTCTCTCTCCATTGGTTAAAAAAGATACAAAATCTTTGCCAATGATAGAGTTTACTCAAACAGCAAATTATATTGATTTTTCTAATTCTGATACACTTATTTTTACATCTAAACAAGCAGTAGTAACTGCAAATAATATATATAAATATTGGAAAGAATATCCATCAATTGCAATTGGTGAAGCTACAAAAAGTAAAATAGAGGAACTAGGTGGAGAGGTTATATATCACCCTAAGAAATTCTATGGTAAAAATTTATCAGATGATATAAAAGAGTTCTTTAGAGATAAAAAATTATTATACCTACGACCAGAAACTGTATCTTTTGATATGCTAACTTATCTTAAAAATGAAAATCTTAATCTAAGAGAGCAGATAATTTATAAGACAAATTGTATATCTTATGAAAAAGATAAAAAACCTGCAAAAAACTCTATAATAATTTTTACATCACCTTCAACTATTAAATGTTTTTTAAATAATTTTAGCTGGGATAATAGCTATATTGCCGTTGTTATTGGAGAGGCTACAAAAAAGTTTTTGCCCCAAAATGCTAAAGTTGAAGTAGCAGATGAGGCATTAATTAACTCTTGTATAAAGAAAGCTTTAGAGATTAAGCTTTAGTTATATATTATTTTTACTCAAATCTAGGGTTTCCTAACCCACCATTATATTATATTAAAAATCCTTAATTCATTGGCATTGGGGTATCCCCTTGTGGGTACCCTAAAATATTTATACAAAGTATGTAATATCACTTTCTAAATAGCGTTCCACCAAGTTGAATATTATCCAAAAGATAACTTCTAATATCTGTTAAATCAAATCCACTTGCCATAAACATCTTTTTATCTCTCTTAAGCAAAAAATCACCAGCTTTTAATTTAGTAACAATTCCACCTGTTGCAAATGAGTGATTTGGTGTATCTATTGCTTCAAGTTCTGACTCATCTATACTATTTACAATTTTTCTCATAGTAGCATCACTATATGCTCGTGGATCTTTTGTATAATATCCATCTATATCAGAAAGAAGTATTAGCATATCAGCATCAAAATAATATGCAGAGTGAGCAGATAGTTGATCATTATCACCAAAGACTATCTCTTTTATTGCAGTTGCATCGTTTTCATTAATTATTGGCAAAATATTATTAGAAAGTAAAGTATTAACTGCATTTTTTGCATGTTTTGTAGCACTTCTTGAGTTAAAATCACCTGCTGTTAAAAGTAGTTGAGCTGTAAGAATATCATATTTTGCCATTTTTTTATGATATACACTCATCAAATATGGCTGACCTAATGCCGAAAGTGTTTGAATATTTTCTAGTTTTGTTTTATCTAATTGAAGTTGTGTATATCCTGCTGCAACAGCACCTGAACTTACCAAAATCACCTCATATTCTTTCATTAAATCACTTATTAACTTACATAAATTTTCTATTCTCTCTTTTGCTAATCCATTATTCTCAGTTAGAACATGTGAACCAACCTTTAAAACTAATCTTTTCAATATAAACCTTTTATAAATTATTTATTAAAATTTGCTAATTATATCTAATTATTCTTGTGGTCAATAATTATAATTGAAATTGACTTAGGAATAAAAGTAAATTAAAAGCAAATTTTTAAGATATATTACTTGGACGAGATGGCTTCAGCCTCTCCCTAATATACGGAGCTAAAGCACCGTGTCCAAAAGCATAATAATCCTTATTTCATTGACATTAGCATTGGGCTGAAGCCATCTCATCCAAAAAATTTTATAGGTTTTATTTATTTTCTAATCCTAGTATAATTTTTAAATTTTTAAATAATATAAGAACAGAAAAAATATAAATTATTCACAATTTATTGATGATTTAGCAAAGAAAAAAGGTCTTAGGGCTATGTTTTTTAATTCAATAAAGAAACTTTTCTCTTAAATATTTTTGAATATATGATGGTAGTATCATAAGTAATCATCAATACATAATTTAAAGATTAAATAGATAATTTAAACTTTATATAAAACAAAACATAGTATAGTATAGAATTTTATTTTAAAGGGGAAAGAGTTATTATGATGAATTTATTGTTAGCGAGACCTACAGGAGTTGAGATAAAAATCAAAAAGAAAAAACTAATTTTTACCAAAACAGATCTAAAAGGAGATATTGTATCAGTAAGTGATAGTTTTGTAAAAATATCAGGATATAGTAGTTCTGAACTTATAGGATCTGCTCATAATATGATAAGACATCCAGATATGCCAAAAACTATCTTTAGAATTATGTGGAGTAAAATTAGACAAGGAAAGAATGCAAAAGCTATAATAAAAAATCTTGCAAAGAATGGTAATCATTTTTGGTTATCATCAAGTATTGATATTAAAAAAGATAGTAATGGAAATACTAGAAATTATATTGCATATAGAAAACCTGTCTCTAAAAAAAGAACAATAGAATTAGATATTTTATATAAAAAATTAAGAGATATTGAAACTACTCATGGTATAGAAGCAGGGATAGATTATCTTAATGGTTATTTAGATGAAAATAAAATGAGTTATTGTGATTTAATAATTCGTTCTATGAAATCTGAAAATAAAATTTTCTCTAGCTTGAAAAATTTATTAAAAAAGAGGGATAATTAATGATAAAACCCATACCAACAGGTATAGAGATAAAATTAAATCCTAAAAAATATATTGTAAGTAAAACAGATAGAAAAGGGAGAATTATTTATATTAATGATTATTTTGCTGAAATTTCAGGATATAGTGAGATTGAACTTGTGGGGGCTCCTCATAGTATTGTAAGACATCCTGATATGCCAAGAATTATCTTTAAAATTATGTGGCATAGCATTCAAAATAATAGAAATATCAGTGCTGTTGTTAAAAATTTAGCGAAAAATGGAAATCATTATTGGATAATTACAGATTTTGATATTCAAAAAGATGATAAAAATGAAATCAAAAATTATGTGGCATATAGATGGAAAGTTCTTCCAAGAATAGTGAAGGATATAGAACCATTATATAAAAAACTTGTAGAGATAGAAAAAAATCAAGGTGATCAAGCATCAGAAGATTATTTAACAAATTTTCTATCAGAAAAGAATATGAGCTATCAACAGTTTATCGAAAACTTAGCTAAACCAAAAGGTGCGAGAGAGAAATTATTAAATTCAGTTAAAAAATTATTTTCTTAATTAGATTTCTTTTAAAACTAGATTCTGAATTAAATTCAGAATGACAAATAACCGTTTCAAAATGACAAATAACCATGCTTGACCTTTTGTCATTCCGTGCTTGACACGGAATCTAAAAATAAGTTTTAAAAGAAGTCTTTTAATTTAAAAGTAACCTCTTTATCTAAGATTCTATAAGCACTAATTAGCTAAAATACACCACATATAAAAGTCTCCAAATCAAAAGGTTTAATAATAATGAATAAGAGCAAAGATTTTTTACGTAGAGTAGTTGAAAAAGATTTAAAATCAGGTAAATATCAAGAGGTAGTTACAAGGTTTCCTCCTGAGCCTAATGGCTTTCCACACATTGGTCATGCAAAATCTATCAGTATAAATTTTGGTATTGCCAAAGAGTACGGGGGACATTGTAACCTTAGAATGGATGATACCAATCCAACCACAGAAGATACCAAATATGTTGAGGCTCTAAAAGATGCTGTGCATTGGCTTGGATTTGAGTGGGATAAACAAGTTCATTTTACTTCTGATTATTTTCCTAAACTATACGATTATGCAATAGAACTTATTAAAATGGATAAAGCTTATGTTGATAGCCTAACTGAAGATGAGATACGGACATATCGTGGAACAGTTACAGAGGCAGGAAAAAGAAGTAAGTATGGGCAAAGAACTGTAGAGGAAAACTTAGACCTTTTTGAGAGAATGAAAAATGGTGAATTTAAAGATGGTGAACATATATTAAGAGCTAAAATTGATATGAGTTCAGCTAATATGAAAATGCGAGATCCTCTTTTGTATCGTATCAGACATTCTCACCATTTTAGAGCAAAAGATGAGTGGTCTATCTATCCAATGTATGATTTTGCTCATTGTCTCTCTGATTATATGGAAGGAATTACACACTCTATCTGTACATTAGAATTTGAAAATAACCGTGATATTTATAATTGGGTATTAGATACATTGGGACTGGTGACTCCAAGACCTTATCAGCATGAATTTGCACGATTAAATATTAATTATACGATGATGAGTAAACGAAAACTCTTAGAATTAGTTAAAGATGGAGTGGTTACTGGATGGGATGACCCCCGTTTGCCTACCATTGCAGGATATAAAAGAAGAGGTTATACACCTGAGTCCATTTTAAATTTCTGCGACCAAATAGGTATAGCAAAAGCAAACTCAACAGTGGATATTTCACAGCTTGAATTTTGTATTAGAGATGATTTAAATCCAAAAGTACCACGAGTAATGTGTGTACTTAACCCATTAAAAGTGACGATTATTAACTATGAGGGGGTAGAAGAGATTGATGCTTCATACTATCCACATGATGTACCTAAAGAGGGTTCAAGAAAACTGCCTTTCTCTCGTGAGATTTATATTGACAAAGATGACTTTATGGAAAATCCATCTAAAGGTTATTTCCGTCTTACACCTGAGCAACCCGTAAGACTGAAATATGCGTATATCATCAGTTGTAAAGAGGTTATTAAAGATGCTAATGGTAATATCGTAGAGATAAAAGCAGAGTATCACGCTAATTCTAAAAGTGGTGAAGATACTAGTGGTATCAAAGTAAAAAGTGCTATCCAATGGGTAGAGGCTACAGAAGCTAAAAGTGTTGAAGTAAGACTATATGATAGACTTTTTGTAAACGAAGCTCCACAGGGGATAGAAGATATAAATCCAAATTCTCTAAAAATTATTAAAAATGCTTTGATTGAACCTGCTGTTATCACAGATAAACCAGATGTTAGATTTCAGTTTGAAAGAGAGGGGTATTTTTATGCTGACCCTATTGATTATACTGATGAACTACCTGTATTTAATAAAATTGTTGCTCTTAAAGAGTCTTCGGCTAAAAAGAAAAAAGCTCCTCAAAAAGCACCTAAGTCTGAAACTAAAAAAATCCATATAGATGGTGAAGTAGTAGCTATGAATAAAGATGAGCAAATACTTTTTGACAAATACACTAATAAACTTAAATTAAATACTGAAGTAGCCAATACACTGGCTCGTGATAAAAAACTTTCTAGTTTCTATGAAGAGGCACTACTTACATTTAATTCTTCTATAAATATTGCGAATATTGTAACAAATGATGTAGCTAGAGAGTTAAAGCAAAAAGAGATAGGTGAGCTAAAATTTACTCCAAAACAGATAGCCGAGCTTGTTAAAATGCTTGAGGATGAGATTATATCAAGTAAAATTGCCAAACAAGTGTTTGAAGAGATGAGCAAGAGTGGAGAAAATCCAAAAGAAGTAGTTGAAACTAAAGGACTTATACAGATAAGTGACCCTGCTGTAATTTTGCCTATTATTGATAATATCATTGCTAAAAACCCTGATAATGTAGAAAAATTTAGAGCTGGTAATAGTAAACTTTTGGGCTTTTTTGTTGGGCAAGTTTTGAAGGCTACAAAAGGAAAAGGAAATCCTAAGGTTGTTAATAAGTTGGTGGGTAGACAATTAAGGACAATCTTTTGAGGTTGCCCTTGAATTTTGAAAATAATTTAAAAATATGTAACATCAGTCAGTAAGGTAAAATTAGAATATCAGAGGATATTTGCTAAGTGGCACTATTTCATAACCATCTGTTACTTTGATTAATCTTATCAAATCTTGTAGTTTCTGTGCTTCTTTTTTACTTCTAAACATTGAATCATGTGCTAATATTACAACATTAGACTTAGTAAATGTGCTATTTGTATCTAATTTATGTTTTATTTTATCAAATACCTCTTTATATGTATCTCTTGGTTTTTTTGTTATTGGATTATATCTCCACTCTACATCCCAACCTATAATTTTAAATCCATTGCTTGATAAAAGATTAGCACTTTTTCTTGTATTTATATGACCACCCTTTTTTCGTCCATCTAATCGCCAAATATTTCTTCCTGGTAACCTTGCAATTTTATTATCTAGTCCTAAAGAATTCATACTATGATTAAAATCACATAACACACCAGTTGGATTAGAGTAATATTTTTTATATTGATGCCCTGCATGACTATAACTATGATTGTTTACTTCAACATATCTATTTTTTATGTAGTTATCAAAATACTCTTTATTTTTTTTTGCTTTAAAAACATGCTCCCCTACAACCATTACATTTATTGGAACTTTTTCTAAATTAACAATTTTATTTATATTTTGACTACCATTTAGAGGTCCATCATCAAAAGATAAATATATAAATCTAGTTTTACTACTATATTCTATCTCTGTAGCGATTATTCTATCTAAGCCTGTGTATACAAATTGATTTTCTATATATGTATTATGAGAATTTTTTTTATTATCATCAAATACATTTATCATAATTAAAGACAAAAATACGATAATGACAACTAATGATTTTAATAACATTTGAAAGACCTGATATATATTTTGATTTTTGTATATTTTATCTAAATATTATTAATATTAAGTATAATATATGATGATATTGAAAAATAAAATTAACCAAATCAAAATTGATGTTAAGTAATCCTACAGTGTTAATATATTTTACAGATGGTGATGGAATTTTCACTATAAATCCACCATCTTATGATACTCTTTGGATGGTAGATAAAAATGTTAGTATAGCTTTTAGTGAAACCATAATTATGTTATAATACCAATAAAAAACAAGGAGATTATATTGTTTAGAGATAATATTACAGAACTTTTAACCCAAAAAGATTCTAATAAAAAAAAGAGCAAAATACCTGCTAAATTAGATCTGTTACAAAGTAGTACAGGAGCAGTATTGTCGCTGTTTATTCTTTTTCATATTCTATTTGAATCCTCTATTCTTTTGGGTAAAAATAGTATGTATAAACTCACTAAAATGTTTGAGGGTGATTTTTTGATAGATGGTGGAGAGCCTTTAATAATATCAGCTTTGGCTTTTATTATATCTATAATATTTATTATTCACGCTGGAGTTGCTATGAGAAAATTCCCATCTTCATATAAAAAGTATAAATCATATCAAACTCACTCTAAAATGATAAATCATAATGATACGAATTTATGGTTTATTCAAATTAGTACAGGTTTTGTAATGTTCTTTTTAGGATTTTTTCATCTATATATTATGATGATGCAACCACAAAATATTGGACCTTTTGCTTCTGCTGATAGAATTTATACTGATGTGATGTGGCCTATGTATTTAATGCTCTTAGTTTCTGTAATTCTTCATGCTGGAGTTGGGGTTTATAGATTAATTATAAAATGGGATATTCTTGATAGAGTTAAATCTAGAAAGGTTATTAAAATAATGATAATTCTTTATCTTTTAATTGGTATTTACTCTTTAGTAAGCTATATGAAAATAGGTTATGAACACAAAGATAATTATGGAGAAAAATATCATAAAGAGTAAGGGTAATCATCAATGTCAATGAAAAATAAGGATTATTATGCTTTTGGACTCGGTGCTTTAGCTCCATATATTAGGGAGAGGCTGGAGCCATCTCGTCCAAAAAAAAGCTTAATTCATTGGCATTAGGTTAAAGCCATCACTTCCAAAAAGTTGAATATTTCCCTTCATTCACCGATATTACGCATATTTAAATTATTTTTAAAATTTAAGGGTAACCACAAAGGATTGCCCCTACGAAAATTCTATTATTTCATCTCTTCAACAAAATTTTCGTAACTCCCTTTAAAGTCTATGATTGAACCATCAGTATTTATTCTAATGATACGATTTGCAAATGAATCAATAAGTTCTCTATCGTGAGATACACAAATCACACCACCTTCATAATTATGTAATGCTTCTCCAAGAGCAACAATTGCCTCTAAATCAAGGTGATTATCTGGCTCATCAAGAACCAAGAAATTAGCACTATCCATCATCATTTTAGATAACATTATACGGTGTTTTTCCCCACCACTACAGCTTCCAACTTCTTTTTCTTGATCTTCTCCAGAGAATAGCATTCTCCCTAAACATTTTCTAATTTCATCTATATGCCACATTGGGTCAAACCCTTGAAGCCAATCATAAAGTTTATTATCTCCACTTACTAAATCAGTTGTATTTTGTGGAAAATAACTTGTTGTTACAGTTTGACCCCATACTGACGAACCATTATCTGCCTTAATCTCTTCCATTAAGATTTTTAGTATAGTCGTCTTTCCAACACCATTTGAGCCAATAATAGCTACTTTATCACCTATATTAATCTTAAAGTTAATATCATTAAAAACTTCTATCTCATCATAACTTTTAGCAAGGTTTTTAACTTCTAAAAGCTCATTACCAATACTACGATTTGGTTTAAACATAATAGATGGGTCTCTTCTTGAAGATAGCTCAATCGCCGAAACATCAAGTTTATCTAGTTTCTTTTGTCTACTTGTTGCCTGTTTTGCTTTTGAAGCATTTGCCGAGAATCTTGCAATAAATTTCTCTAATTCATCTTTCTCTTTAAGAGCTTTATCTCTATTTGTTATAGCTTGTTTAGATAAAATATTTGCAGCTATATACCAATCATCATAATTTCCTATAAAGCTTCTAATATTAGAAAAATCCAAATCTAGAATATGAGTTACAACACCATTTAAAAAATGTCTATCATGAGAGATTACAATCAAAGTGCCCTCATGTCTTTTTAATTCACGCTCAAGCCATGCGATTGATTCTATATCAAGGTTGTTTGTTGGCTCATCAAGTAATAAAATATCAGGTTTTAAAAACAGAACCTGTGCTAAAAGAATTTTAAATTTATCAGCACTAGTAAGTGAACTCATCAAATTATGATGAACTGATGCAGGAAAGTTTAAAGCTTCTAAAAGTTTTTCAATTTTTACTTCACTCTCATAAGTTGGGTCTTCATCTGCACAAATCATCTCAAGTTCTGCTAAACGATTGTTTACCTCATCACTCTCAAAATCACCCTCCATATAGAGTTTCTCTTTCTCTTTTTGAGCATTATAAAGCTTTTTATTTCCATATAAAACAGCATCCATTAAAGTAAAATTTTCAAAAGCATATTGATTTTGACCCAAAACACCCATTTTTGCACCTGGTTCTATCTGAATCTCACCATCAGTTGCTTCAATTTCACCTGAAAGTATCTTGATAAATGTACTCTTTCCAGCCCCATTTGCCCCTATTAAACCATATCTCTTACCTCTATCAAATGTTATAGTTATCTTGTCAAATAATACTCTTTTGCCATATCTTTGTGTTAAATTTACTGTGCTTAACAAATCTTTTCCTTAATCTTATATAATTATGTATTATAACATAATCTACAAAGTCTATCAACCTCTTTTAGCAGAGTTGGAAATCTATATTTACCATGCATAGTAAAGATAAATTCTTTTGCTACTGCTAATTCCACTCCAGCAAAATATCTATTATAGGTAATATCATTTTATATTTTTAGGTGCTAAAACCCATAATTCAACTTTTTCATTTTCTCTTGAATCTCTTCGTTTTGTTCTTCTTGATGATGCTCTAACATCTCTTTTTAAATGTAATTCTTTTCTAAAACGATTATTTTTTTGTAGCTCTTCTATAATTGGATGAACACTCTCTTCATCAACCATTGTAGCTAAATTTGAAAATATCAAAACTACTTTTCCATCGGGAGTTAGATGATTTTGTGCTTGTTCAAAAAATCTATTAAAGAGATCTTCTTCATAATACATAGCTTTATCAATTCCCTCTTGTAATCTATGTTTTGCAAGTAACCAAGGGGGATTAAAAACAATAACATCAGCCTTAATATCACAATTTTCAAATAAATCACCATGATTTAGAGTTATTTTATCTTCATAACCTAACCGTTTACTCTCTTGAGCAACACCAATAATTGCATTTTTGTTTATATCAGTTGCAAATATATTATTAAAACCATTTTGAATTAGTTGAAATGATAAAATACCACTTCCTACACCTATCTCTATTGCATTAGTTTTGGCTCCATCATATCTTTTTAACCATTTATCGAATAACTTTAAATGGTCAAAGCGTGTTGGAAAATATGTACCATAATAAGGATGAAGCGTTAAATTTAGAGTCTTAATCTCAATCCCTTTTTCATACCACTGCCAAGAACTATTCATCCCTTGAACATCAGGAAATGATATATAAAATTCTGATACATCAGGGTATAACAATTTTAACCAACCAAAATCAGGAGATTTTTTAACAATTAGATGATTATCTGCTACTTTTAACAATAATCTATGAGAAGCCTGTCTAAATGCAGAACGATATTCACGTTGCCCTTCAAAACTTTTATCTTTATGTCTTAGTAAAAGATTTCTCTTTAGTTCATGTAAAACTTGTAATCCATTGCTATAAAATTCCTCAACAAGAACATATTCTCCTGAAATCATTTTAGAAACCGTTGCCTTTGTATCCATTTTACGATAGAAGCATATTGCCTCAACCTCTTTAGTTATAATATTTGGTCTATCTGGTTGGATAGATTGTAAATCTGTATTCATATAATGATGCCTTTTATTTTATATTACAGTTTAATATATAAAAGCTTTGTTCTCGTTTGATTTATGTAATATTGCTGATTTATACTAGAGAATATTATTTTATCAGCTTTGCTAAATTACTTATAATACATTAATTCCTTAAAAAGGATTCCTCTTTGCCTCTTGAACTTTTTGATACTCTTTCAATAATGCCTGATGAGTTGTAAAGTTTTCTAAATCCAAACCACAACTATCAAGACCATAAAAAATCTCTTTTGTTTGCATAATACTAATAGAAATATCAAAAACATCTTCTCCATAAAGCATAATTAAAGCCTCTCTATAATCACTCAAAGATTTATTTTTATCAAGTTTTATCTCAATTAATGCAGATAAACAGTTATAAATTATCTTTCTTTTATCATCTAAAGTAGCAATATCTACA
>Ga0256842_1000153_pt1 | contig 58826 bp, 54 predicted proteins | sample 4559240metaG_FD_185973 | JGI IMG/M metagenome (GOLD analysis project Ga0256842, IMG submission 185973) | Hydrothermal vent microbial communities from Guaymas Basin, Mexico - 4559-240 | ecosystem: Environmental > Aquatic > Marine > Hydrothermal vents | place: Mexico: Guaymas Basin | collected... | reverse complement strand
GCTTTGTAGCTTGAACGGGAAGTGAAAGCTAGCGTCTTTAGGCGCTAGCCGGTAATATCCCCTTATAGGGGTAGAGAAAACCACCCGTTTTACGGGTGGTCATTATTTTGCATATTAATACATGGATTTGACAAACGAATATATGTTTGATATAATTTTGTGATTAAAGGGGGCTTGTAATGAATAAATTTAAGCTAGTATCTGAATATTCGCCTACTGGTGATCAACCTGATGCTATTAAGCAATTAACAGAAGGAATTAATAATAATGAAAAATATCAAACACTTTTAGGAGTTACAGGTTCAGGAAAAACGTTTACTATTGCTAATGTAATTGAAAATGTTCAAAAACCTACTCTTGTAATTGCACATAATAAAACTTTGGCTGCACAATTATATAATGAATTTAAGGAATTTTTTCCGAATAACGCTGTTGAATATTTTGTAAGCTATTATGATTATTATCAACCTGAAGCATATATAGCAGCAACAGATTCATTTATAGAAAAAGATTCATCAATTAATGAAGAAATTGATAAATTAAGGCATTCAGCAACTGCTTCTCTTTATGAAAGAAATGATGTAATTATTGTTGCTTCTGTTTCATGTATTTATGGTTTAGGAAATCCTATTGATTATAAAAATTTAGTTCTTTCATTACGGCCGGGTATGATTAAAAGCAGAGATGAAATAATTGAAAAACTTGTAAATATTCAATATGATAGAAATGATATTGATTTTAGACGTGGTACTTTCAGAGTTAGGGGAGATGTTATTGATATATTTCCTGCAGCTCAAAATGAAATATCAATAAGAATTGAACTTTTTGGTGATGAAATTGAGAAAATAATTGAAATTAAAGCACTAACTGGAGAAATAATTGGTTATAGAAAACATATTTCTATATTTCCTACTTCTCATTATGCTACAAGTAAAGAAAAAATTGAAAAAGCAATTAAGGATATAGAAATTGAACTTAAAGAAAGAGAAATATATTTTAAAAACAATGATAAATTAATTGAAGCCCAAAGAATTTCACAAAGAACAAATTACGATATTGAAATGTTAAGAGAAGTTGGATTTTGCCAAGGAATAGAGAATTATTCAAGAATACTTGCTGGAAGAGAACCTGGAAGTAGAGCGTTTACTTTAATGGATTATTTCCCAGATGATTTTTTAGTTGTAATAGATGAATCACATGTAACCATACCGCAAATAGGTGGTATGTTTTTTGGAGATAAGTCTAGAAAAACAAATTTAATTGAATATGGTTTTAGATTGCCCTCAGCTATTGATAATAGACCACTTAATTTTAATGAATTTGAAAGCCTTCTAAATCAAGCAGTTTTAGTTTCGGCAACTCCTGGTGATTATGAAATAGAGCATTCTGAAAAAGTAGTAGAACAAATTATAAGACCAACTGGACTTGTTGATCCTGAAATTTATATTAGGCCAATAAAAGGACAAGTTGATGATTTATATAGTGAGATTTTAAAAAGAATAGAGAAAAACGAAAGGGTTTTAATTACAACATTGACTAAAAAGATGGCTGAAGATTTAACTGAATATTTTCTAAAAATGGAATTAAAAGTTAATTACCTTCATTCTGACATTGATACTCTTGAAAGAGTAGAAATAATTCAAAATTTAAGATTAGGTGTATTTGATGTTTTAATTGGAATAAATCTTTTAAGAGAAGGGCTAGATATTCCAGAAGTTTCTTTGGTTGCAATTTTAGATGCAGATAAACAAGGATTCTTAAGGTCTAAACGTTCATTAATTCAAACTATTGGGCGAGCTTCTAGAAATGTGAATGGTGAAGTTATTTTATATGCTGATAAAATGACAAAAGCAATGAATGAAGCTATTGATGAAACAAATAGAAGAAGAAATATTCAAGAAAAACATAATGAACGTAACAATATTGTTCCAAAAACAATTAAAAGAAATATTAAGGAATTAATAAGAATAACTGAAGTAGCTGAGGAAAAAGCTAAATATAATATTGATTTATCGAAAGAAGAAATTGATAATTATATAAGTTTATTAGAAAGTAAAATGTATGCTTATAGTGAAAACCTTGAATTTGAAAAAGCAGCAGAAATTAGAGATAGAATTAAAACTATCAAGGAAGGTAAAGATGAGTAAAAAATTTATCGAAATAAAAGGTGCAAAGGAACATAATTTAAAAAATATTGATATTAAAATTCCGAGGGATAAATTTGTTGTAATTACAGGATTAAGCGGTTCTGGAAAATCATCATTGGCTTTTGATACGATTTATGCTGAAGGGCAAAGAAGATATGTTGAAAGTTTATCTTCTTATGCTAGACAATTCCTTGGTCAAATGGAAAAACCGCATGTTGAATATATTGAGGGGTTATCACCAGCAATTTCAATTGATCAAAAAACAACTAATAATAACCCAAGATCAACTGTTGGTACTGTTACAGAAATTTATGATTATTTAAGACTTTTATTTGCAAGAATTGGAGTGCCACATTGTACAGAATGTGGAAGAGAAATTTCATCTCAAAGTATTGATCAAATAGTTGACAATATTATGGAATTTAAAGAGAAAACAAGAATCCAAATAATTTCGCCTGTAATAATAGGTAGAAAAGGGCAACATATAAATGAACTTAATTTACTACGAAAAGAAGGTTATGTTCGTGTAAGGATAAATGGTGAAATATTTGATTTAAATGAAGAAATTGAACTTGATAAAAACATAAAGCATAATATTGATGTAGTGGTAGATAGATTAATAATAAAAGATGGCATTAGAAATAGGCTTGCTGATTCAGTAGAAACTGCACTTAATTTAACTGATGGAAGGCTTGTTGTAAATGTTATTGATGGTGAAGATAAACTTTATAATACGAATTTTGCTTGTCCGATTCATGGAGCAGGAATAACTGAAATGGAACCAAGAATGTTTTCATTTAATACGCCGTATGGATCATGTCCTGAATGTAGTGGTTTAGGTTTTAAATTGAAAGTTGATCCGGATTTAATTGTTCCAAATGATGAATTATCTGTTAAGGAAGGTGCAATTGATCCGTATAAAAATAGTCAGGATAATACTTATTATAGATCTATAGTAAAAAGTATAGTTGAATTTCATGGTTTTGATGAAAATACACCTTTTAAAAAATTATCTAAAAAAGCAAAAAAAGAAATATTTTATGGTACAAAAAGAAAATTTAAATTTACTTTTAATAGTCATTTTGCTGAAGGCGAGCAAGAAAGAGAATCTAGTTTTGAGGGAATTGTAAATAACTTTGAAAGAAGATATATTGAAACAAATTCAGATTATTCTAGAGATAGAATAAAGAAATATATGTCGTTAAATGAATGCAAAGTTTGTGGAGGTAAGAAATTAATACCTGAAGTACTTGCTGTGACGTTTAATAATAAAAATATTAGCGAAATTGTTGAAATGTCAATTAAAGATTTATATGAGTTTTTTAATAATGTAGCTCTTTCTAAAAATGAAATGATTATTGGTGAAGAAATATTAAAAGAAATAAAAGGAAGATTAAAGTTTTTAATTGATGTTGGATTAAATTATCTTACACTTGCAAGACGTGCTGGAACGTTATCAGGTGGTGAATCTCAAAGAATTAGATTGGCTACGCAAATAGGATCAGGACTTGTTGGTGTTCTTTATATTCTCGATGAACCTAGTATTGGACTTCATCAAAAAGATAATAGAATGCTTTTAAAATCTTTAAGAAATTTAACAGATGTTGGAAATACATTAATTGTTGTAGAACATGATGAAGAAACAATTACAGATGCAGATTTTGTTGTTGATATGGGGCCCTATGCTGGAGAACATGGTGGTGAAATAATTGCTATTGGAAGTCCTGAAGATATTATTAATAATGAAGCTTCAATTACAGGTAAGTATTTATCAGGAAAATTAAAAGTTAAAGTTCCTGAAAAAAGAAGGAAATTTGATAAAGTATTAAAATTAAAAGGTGCAAGACAGAATAATTTAAAAAATGTAAATGTTGATATTCCGCTTGGAATTTTCACATGCATAACAGGTGTTTCTGGATCAGGCAAATCTTCATTGATTAATCAAACACTTTATAAAATTATAGCTAAAGAGATTGGAAGATCAACTGTTAGGCCGGGGGAATATGATTCGATTAAAGGGCTTGAATTTCTTGATAAAGTAATTGATATTGATCAATCTCCAATCGGAAGAACGCCAAGATCAAACCCTGCAACTTATACAAAATTATTTGATGATATTAGAGATATTTTTGCAATGGTTACTGAAGCGAAAAAACGCGGTTATAAAAAAGGAAGATTTAGTTTTAATGTAAAAGGTGGACGTTGTGAAGCATGTAGAGGAGATGGACTTTTAAAGATTGAAATGCATTTTTTAGCTGATGTATATGTAGAATGTGATGTTTGCAAAGGAAAAAGATATAATAAAGAAACATTGCAAGTGAAATATAAAAATAAAAATATTGCCGAAGTTTTAGATATGACGGTTGAAGAGGCTTTGGAATTCTTTAAAAATATTCCTAAAATCAAAGTGAAACTTCAAACATTATTTGATGTTGGACTAGGATATATTAAATTAGGGCAACCTTCAACACAACTTTCTGGTGGAGAAGCTCAAAGAATTAAATTAGCAAGAGAATTATCAAAACGTTCAACAGGAAAAACATTATATATTTTAGATGAACCAACTACTGGGCTCCATATGGCTGATGTACATATGCTAATAGAAGTGCTTGATCGTCTTGTTAGTGAAGGTAATTCTATTGTGGTTATTGAACATAATTTAGATGTAATTAAATCTGCTGATTATATTATTGACTTAGGACCAGATGGTGGAGATAATGGAGGGAAAATTATAGCTAAAGGAACACCGGAGGAAGTAGCGGAAAACAAAAATTCATATACAGGAATGTATTTGAAAAAATGTCTTATGAAATAGAATTTATATACTTAAAAAGATAGTCAAAATAGACTATCTTTTTGCATTAATTTTTTTATTTTCAAGAAATGCAATTACTTGAGGTTTTAAATTATCTGGCAGTTTTGCTTTAATTTTATCGTTTTCGCTAAGATATAATGTTAAAATATTTTTATTAAAAGAATAATTTTCAAATTCATTATAGAAATAAATTCCAGAATTTGATTTTATTGGATTACCCATTGGCAAATCCATTCTGAAATCAGAACCTAAAATTAATATATTATCTTTCATAAAATTAATATGTATTTTAGAAAATGAAAAATAAAGCATAATTTCAGATAGTACTAAAAATATTAAAGTAACAATTATATTTGTAGAAGTTAAATTTTTAAAATTGAATTCTCTGCCTACTATAGGATAAATTAATACAAGTATTACTAACAAATAATAAAGTACTCTTTGAAAAGTTTTTGTTTCACCTATTTTTAAAGAAAAATAAAAATTACTTTTTATTAAGTATTTTTTATAATAAACATATCTTATTATTCCTTGCATTAGTGGGAATATAATTATAATTAAAAATACTAAAAGAGAAAAAAATAAAACTCCGTTTTCTATTCCAGGTATAAATGGAACTATAAAAGTAATTAATAAAATTATTGTTAAAAATGGTATAATAAAAGAAATTGATCTAAATGAATTTTTCATGTGTATCACTCCTCGTGAGTAATTTTACCAAAAAAAATATAATAATACTATATTTTTAATAAAAAAATCTATAGGAAGATGATAAAATGTTTGATATTGAAAAGCAAATTGCAAAACTCCCAAAATCTCCTGGAGTATATATTATGAAGGATAAGGAAGGAACAATTATATATATTGGGAAATCAAAGGATTTATCTAAAAGAGTAAAATCATATTTTAGGAGTTTTAATTCAAAACGATTAAAAGTCCAAACAATGATTAAAAACATATATGAATTTGAGTATTTCATAACAGATACTGAAATGGAAGCTTTAATTTTAGAAGCAAATTTAATTAAAAAACATTTGCCTAAATTTAACATTCTTTTAAGAGATGATAAATCATATCCATATATTTCGATTACTTTAAAAGAAAAATTTCCTAGGGTAATTATGACGAGAAAGTTCAAAAAGGATGGTTCCCTCTATTTTGGACCGTATACAAGTGTTTATGCAGTCAATACTACTCTAGAGGCAATTCATAATATTTTTAAAATAAGAAAATGTAATAAAGATTTATCTAAAAAACTTGATAGAGCTTGCCTAAATAGTCATATTGGAAAATGTTTAGCGCCATGTATTAGAAATATTGATGAAAAAGAATATATGAAAAAAATAGAAAAAATAATTGAAATTTTAAATGGAAATCAAAATATATTAATTGAAAAAATTGAAAAAAACATGAAAGAAGCTGCAATTAATTTAAATTTTGAATTGGCAGCTGAATATAGAGATAAACTTAAAGCAATGAAAGAATTGAAGGAAAAACAAAAAATCAATTCCGTTAAAGGTGAAATTTACGATGTTATTTCATTTTATGAAAGTGAAAATAAAATTTGTGTAATGGTATTTTTTATTAGAGGCGGAAATTTAATTGGAAGAGATAAGTTTACATTTGATAAAGACAAAGCAGATGATATTTTAAGTTCTTTTATAATACAATTTTATTCTGGCGCAACATTTATACCTAAAAAAATATTTATTAAAGAAGAAATTGAAGATAAAGTTACAATTGAAGAATGGCTTTCAATGAATAAAGGAAAAAAAGTTTCATTAATAATACCTAAAATTGGAGAGAAGAAAAAGCAAATTGATCTTGTAACAAAAAATGCTAAAGAATATCTTATTAAATTTGAAGAAAAAGTTAATTTTGAAAAGAAATTTACAAATAATGCTTTAAAAGAACTTAAGAATTTATTAAGTTTAAAAAATATTAAAAGAATGGAAGCTTATGATATTTCCAATATTTATGGCGTTTATTCTGTGGGTTCAATGGTTGTGTATGAAAATGGAATTAAAAAAACTAATGCATATCGTAGATTTAAAATTAAAACTGTCGAAGGAAGCGATGATTATACTTCCATGCAAGAAGTTTTATTTAGGCGATTTAGCAGAGGATTAAATGAAATAAAAAATGGAGATAATGAAAATGGTAAATTCAATGTATTTCCAGATTTATTATTAATAGATGGTGGAAAAGGCCATGTTAATGTAGTAAAAAAAGTATTATATGCTTTAAACATTGATATACCAGTCTGTGGAATGGTAAAAGATGATTTTCACAAAACAAGAAGTCTTTATTTTGATAATGAAGAAATTTATTTTAATAAAAATAATTATGCATATAAACTTATATATCAAATACAAGAAGAAGTGCATAGATTTGCAATCAATTATCATAAAAGTCTTAGAAGAGGAAATATGACCAAATCTGTATTAGATGAAATTAATGGTATTGGTGAAACAAGAAAAATAATGATTATGAAATATTTTAAAAATATTGAAAATGTTAAAAAAGCAACAGTAGAAGAAATATGTGAAGTAGAAGGAATAAATAAAAAAACTGCAAAAAATGTCTATAATTTTTTTAATAGTTAAGGAGTGGATATGCAATCAGTAAAAATTAAGAAATATATTGAAGTAATTAAATTAGAAGAGATAGTAACTAATACAAAAAATGTAAAAATTGTTACAAGTGAGGTGAATAGAATTGGTCTTCAACTTGTTGAATATTATGAACATTTTTCTGAACAACGAATTCAAGTTGTTGGAAATTCTGAATGGTCTTATTTAGAAAAATTAGATTCAGATAGAAGAAGAAGTATTGCAAAGAAACTTATGAGTTATAAAATACCATGCTTAATATTTACAAGGAATTTAAAAGTATTTGATGAATTTATTGAAGAAGCTAAAGAAAAGGATGTTGTAATATTGAAATCAAAATATACAACTACTAAATTTATTTCAAAATCATCTGAATTTCTTGATAAAGCATTAGCTAAGACAGTAACAGTACATGGTGTATTACTTGATGTTTATGGAATTGGTATTTTAATATTTGGGAAAAGTGGAATAGGTAAATCTGAAACGGCGCTTGAATTAATAAAAAGAGGTCATAGATTTATAGCAGATGATGCAATAACAATTAGAAAAATCGGTGAAGAACATATAATAGGAGAAGCGCCACAGATAATAAGAAATTTATTAGAATTAAGAGGTATAGGTATTATTGATATTTCTAGGTTATATGGTATTGGTTCTGTTAGAGAAGAAAAACAGATTGATTTAGTTATTGAATTTGAAGAATGGGATAAAAAGAAAAATTATGATCGATTAGGATTAGATGATAAACATACTTCATTATTAGATATCAAAATTTCAAAACTTAATATACCTGTTAAACCAGGAAGAAATCTTGCAATGATTGTAGAAGCTGCAGCAATAAATCATAGACAGAAAAGCATGGGCTTTAATGCAGCTGTTGAACTTGAAAAAAGACTTCTTAATGAATAATATTAAAAAAAGAATGAAATTTTATAAAAGGTAATTTGATATAAAATTTGTTAAAAGTATATCAAAAAATATTTTATAAAAATTAAGTATATGTTTAATTTACAAGAAAAGCAGGTTAAAATATTTAAATAAGTAAATATTTGTGAAAAAAATATCAAATATAGTTGACTTTTTTGTCATAATATGTGAAAATTACTACAAGGAAAGATATTATTTAAACATAAATAATTAGTTATAGAGGAGGAAGCAAATTATGTCTAAAGAATTAATTGAAAGTATCTTGACAGAAGAGAACTTTGAAAAGCTTTATGAGGTGATTGAAGCCAATAAAGGAAGAAAAGGGCCTTTGATGCCAACGTTACACGCTGCACAAAACATATTTGGAGCCATTCCATATGAAGTGCAAAAGGTTATTTCAGAAAAAATGAATGTACCTCTTGCTGAAATTTATGGTGTTGTAACATTTTATTCTAGATTTACACTTGTTCCAAAAGGTAAATTCGTAGTTAGTGTTTGTTTAGGAACAGCTTGTTATGTTAAAGGTTCTCAAAATATTATTGATGAAATTGAAAAAATTATTGATGTAAAAGTAGGAAACACTTCACCTGATGGGAAATTCACTTTAGAAGCAACAAGATGTATAGGGGCATGTGGTTTAGCGCCTGTAATGACAATTGGTGAAGAAGTTTTTGGAAGAGTTGAACTTTCAGACGTTAGTACAATAATGGCAAAATACTTATAATAGGAGGTTTATATGAAATCTTTAGATGAATTGGCAAAAATAAGAGAAAAAGCGCTTAAAAAAGTATCAACAAGAAATTCTGATAAAAAAGTTAGAATTGTTGTTGGAATGGCAACATGTGGAATTTCTGCAGGTGCTAGGCCGGTGTTAAATGCATTAGTTGAGGAAGTAAATAAAAGAGAATTAGTTGATGTTGAAGTTACTCAAACTGGTTGTATAGGAATATGTAGATTAGAACCAATATTTGAAGTATATCAAAATGGTGAAAAAGTAACTTATGTTAATATGACTGCTGAAAAAGCTAGAGAGGTAGTTGCAAATCATATAGTTAATGGAAATGTTGTGTCAAAGTATACTATTGGTGCTTACGAAAAGTAATTGAACAGAGGAGGCAAATATGAGTTTAGTAAGATCACATGTTTTGATTTGTGGTGGAACTGGTTGTACTTCATCAGGTTCAATATCAATACATGAAAAATTTGAGGAATGCATTAAAAAATTTGGATTAGATAAAGAAGTAAAAGTAGTTAAAACAGGCTGTTTTGGTTTATGTGAAGCCGGTCCAATTGTTGTAGTTTACCCTGAAGGTGCTTTTTACAGTCATGTAAAAGTTGAGGATATAGAAAGAATAACGGAAGAACATTTATATAAAGGTAGAATTGTAAAAGATTTACTATTTAAACAAGCACTTGAGGGAGATGTTATAAAATCAGTAAATGAAGTACAATTTTATAAAAAACAAAAAAGAGTTGTTTTAAAAAATTGTGGTGTTATTAATCCAGAAGTAATTGAAGAATATATTGCTTTTGATGGATATAAAGCATTAGGTAAAGTTGTAACAGAAATGACACAACAAGAAGTTGTTGATGAAATTAAGAAATCAGGATTAAGAGGTCGTGGTGGCGGTGGATTTCCAACAGGACTTAAATGGCAATTTACTCTTGATGCTATCGGTAAAGAAAAATATGTTGCATGTAATGCTGATGAGGGTGACCCTGGTGCATTTATGGATAGATCAGTTTTAGAAGGAGATCCTCATTCTGTAATAGAAGCTATGGCAATTGCTGGATATGCAATTGGAGCTTCAAAAGGATTTATTTATATTAGAGCAGAATATCCAATAGCAGTAGAAAGACTTGAAATAGCATTAGCACAAGCTAAGGAACTTGGAGTAATTGGTGATAATATATTTAGTACTGATTTTTCATTTGATTTAGAAATAAGATTAGGAGCTGGAGCATTTGTATGTGGAGAAGAAACAGCGCTTATTGAATCAATAGAAGGAAGAAGAGGAATGCCAAGACCAAGACCACCATTCCCAGCTAATAAAGGTATTTTCCAAATGCCAACGTTATTAAATAATGTTGAAACATATGCAAATATTACTCAAATAATATTAAATGGAGCAGAATGGTTTAGATCTATTGGTACAGAAAAATCACCTGGAACAAAAGTATTTGCTCTTGGTGGAAAAATTAATAATACAGGTTTAGTTGAAATACCAATGGGGATGACTTTAAGAGAAGTTATTTACGATATTGGTGGTGGAATTCCAAATGGTAAAGCTTTTAAAGCTGTTCAAACTGGCGGACCATCTGGTGGATGTTTAACTTATAAACATCTTGATGAGCAAATCACTTATGATAATTTAGTAAGACTTGGTTCTATGATGGGATCAGGTGGAATGATAGTTTTAGATGAAGATAACTGTATGGTAGACGTAGCAAGATTCTTTTTAGATTTTACAGTTGATGAATCATGTGGCAAATGTACACCTTGTAGAGAAGGTACAAAAAGAATGCTCGAACTTTTAAATAAAATTTGTGATGGTAAAGGAGAAATTGAAGATATTGCTAGATTGGAAAATTTAGCTGTTAATATAAAAGATTCATCTCTTTGTGGACTGGGTCAAACAGCGCCAAATCCAGTATTATCAACAATTAAGAATTTTAGGCATGAATATATTTCTCATATTGAAGATAAAAAATGTGAAGCAGGAGTTTGTAAAGCGTTATTAAAGGTTACTATTACAGATAAATGTATTGGATGTACAGCTTGTACAAAAGTTTGTCCTGTTGATTGTATTTCTGGAAGTAGAAAAGAAATGCATGTAATTGATCAAAATCTATGTATTAAGTGTGGAGCTTGTATTGAAAAATGTCCTGTAAATGCAATTATTTTAAAATAATTAAGCATTTTCTAGCCAGATAAACTAATAAAGAGGTGAATGTTTGTGAAAAAAATAGAAATTTCTATAAATGGTAATAAAATTGAAGTACCAAGCAATTATACTATTTTAGAAGCTGCAAGAGAAAATGGTTATAGAATACCAACTCTTTGCCATGATGATAGATTAAAACCATCTGGAGCTTGTAGAATGTGTGTGGTTGAAGTTGAAGGAGCAAGAAGTCTTGTTACATCATGTAGTACTCCTGTAAGAGCAGGGATGGTAGTAAAAACGAATTCTGATCGTGTTGTTAATTCGCGTAAAACAACTTTAGAGTTATTATGGGCAGATCATAATTATGATTGTTTAACTTGTAATAAAGCTGGTAATTGTGATTTACAAGATTTATGTTATGAACATGATATAGATCCATTAGATGGTCCATATATCAAATATTCTTCAAATCATGTAGATAAAACAAATGAATTTTATATATTTGATGAAGATAAATGTATTTTATGTGGCAAATGTGTTAGAGCATGTAGTGAATTAGAAGGCGTTGGAGCAATCACATTTAGTGGACGTGGACATCACACACATATATCACATCCTTTTGAAAAAGAAATGCTTCTTTCTGATTGTGTATCATGTGGAACTTGTGTATCTGTATGTCCGACAGGCGCATTAATGGAAAAAACTAATGCTAAATTTAGAAATTGGGATATTGATAAAAAAGTTAAAACTACTTGTACTTACTGCGGAGTTGGATGTCAATTAGAATTAGTTGTTCATGATAACAAAGTGGTTAGAATTGATGCACCAGCAGATAGCATTAATAAAGGTATTACATGCGTTAAAGGAAAATTTGGTTATAAATTCATTGACCGCGATGATCGATTAAAAATGCCTTTAATAAGAAAAAAAGGTAAACTTGTTGAATCATCATGGGATGAAGCATATGATTTAATTGCTTCAAAAATGACAAGTACTCTTGAAAATTATGGACCAGATTCATTTGCAGCATTATCTTCTGCAAGATGTACGAATGAAGAGAATTACATTCTTCAAAAATTATTTAGAGGTGTAATTAAAACGAATAACGTTGATCACTGTGCGCGACTCTGACATTCTACTACAGTTGCAGGTCTTGCAACAACATTAGGTAGCGGAGCTATGACAAACAGTATTGGTGAAATTGAAAATACAGATGCTTTATTTGTAATAGGAACAAATACAACTGAAAATCATCCAGTTATTGGTACTTTTATGAAAAAGGCTGTTAGAAATGGTGCGAAATTAGTAGTAGCAGATCCAAGAGAAATTGAATTAGCTAATTATGCAGATGTATATTTACAAATAAATCCTGGTTCAAACGTTGCTTTATTAAATGCAATGATGAATGTAATTATTTCAGAAGATTTATATGCAAAGGAATATATTGAAAGCAGAACAGTTAATTTTGAAGATATGAAAAAAACAATTTTAGAATTTTCTGTTGAAGAAGGCGCAAGAATTTGTGGCGTTGATGCAGAGGATATTAGAAAAGCTGCAAGGATTTATGCTGAAGCTGATAAAGCTGGTATTTATTATGCAATGGGTATTACTCAACAATCTGATGGAACTAATCATGTTAAGAGTATTGCTAACTTAGGAATGCTTTGTGGAAATGTTGGTATTGAGTCAGGTGGAATTAATCCGCTTAGAGGTCAAAACAATGTACAAGGTGCCTGTGATTTAGGTGCACTTCCTAATGTGTATCCTGGATATCAAAAAGTTACTAATGCAGATATGAAAGCAAAATTTGAAAAAGCTTGGAATGTAGAAGGTTTAAGCGATAAAGTTGGATTAACAATTCCTAAAATTATGGATGGTGGAATAAGTGGAGATGTTAAATTCTTGTATATCATGGGAGAAAATCCGATGGTATCTGATCCGGATTTGAATCATATTGAAAAAGCATTTGATAATTTCGATTTTATAGTTGTTCAAGATATTTTCTTATCTGAAACAGCAGAAAAAGCAGATGTTGTTTTACCAGCGGCTTGTTTTGCAGAAAAAGAGGGTACATTTACAAATACTGAAAGAAGAATTCAAAGAGTAAGAAAAGCAGTTAATGCTCCTGGAGAAGCAAAAGCTGATTGGGTAATTATTAATGATATCATGAAAAAAATGGGTTATGAAAACAACTTTAATTCAGCAAATGATATTATGGAAGAAATTGCTATGGTAACTCCGCAATATGGTGGAATAACATATGATAGAATTGAAAAAGTAGGATTACAATGGCCATGTCCAACTAAAGATCATCCAGGAACAAAATATTTGCATAAAGGTGAATTTGCAATAGGAAAAGGTAAATTTACTGCTGTAGAATATAAAGAACCTGCTGAAGTTGTAGATCCTGAATATAATCTTGTTCTTACTACCGGTAGAGTATTATATCATTATCATACTGGTACAATGACAAGAAAAGTTGAAGGTTTAAACAATATGGTTAGCAAGAGTTATATTGAAATTTCTCCTTTAACTGCTAAAGGCTTAAAGTTAGAAGATGATGAATTAGTTGCAATTAGTTCTAGAAGAGGAAAAATTGAAGTTAATATTAAAATTACTAAACGTATAAAAGATCATGTAGTATTTATGCCATTCCATTTTGCCGAAGCAGCAGCAAATAGATTGACAAATGCAGCTCTTGATCCAATTACTGACATACCTGAATATAAAGTGTGTGCTGTAAAAATTGAAAAATTGTAATAATAAATTATAGTGAATCCATTCTTATAAATGGATTCACTGTTAAAGGAGTATTGTATGAATATATGTGATACGGCAATTATTTTAGCAGGTGGGAAAAGCAAAAGAATGGGTTTTGATAAACAATTAATTGAAATTAATAATGAATATTTAATTGATAAAATAATAGAAGAATTAAAACCAAAATTTAAGCAAATAATTATAATTTCGAATACACCTAAATTATATGATTTAGAAGAAATTGAAGTGTATTCAGATATAATAAAAGATGTTGGCCCTCTTGGTGGAGTGTATACAGGTCTTAAATATTCGAAATCAGAGTATAGTTATATTATTGCATGTGATATGCCAAATATAAACCATGATTATATTGATTACATTATGAATATTGTTGAAAATGACAATTCTTGCGAAGCTGTTATAACAAAATACAAAAATTGGATTGAACCATTTAATGCAGTTTATTCAAAAGAACTTATTAGTAAAATTGAAAAGTATTTTGATGGAAATGAAAGAAGTATTAATAAATTTTTAGAAAACTCTGATGTGAAATTTATTGAAGAAGATATTGCAAGAGATTTTAGTTATAATTGGGATATGTTTGTTAATTTAAATGATGTTAAAGAACTTGATAAATATCATAGAAAAGGAAATCATTATGAACGTAATTCAAAATATGCAAATATGTAAATTTAAAGTTGATAAATTTGAAGATGTTGTTGATGAATTGATAGTAGAATTTCCATTTGAAATATACGTTAATGATGAGAAATTAATAACTTTAATGTGTACTCCAAGCAATTTAGAATATTTAGCTGTGGGTTATTTGTTTTCGGAAGGAATTATTAAGAATTATAAAGATATAGAAGAAATTGTTATAAACAAAAATAATAATGCATTTATATATACACATAATAAAATTGATTTAACGTGTAAACATTCAAATAGAACTAAAACATCTGGTTGTGGAAATGGAACGATGGCAAATCAAGAATTCGATGAGTTAAAAATTTCACATAATTTTTTTTCTAATATTTCATTAGAAAAAATTGCTGAAATGGAAAATTCTTTAATGGAAATGTCTGGACTTTTTAATAGAACGGGCGGAGTTCATAATTCAAGTTTATGGGATTCAGAAAAAATGATTATGTTTCATGAGGATATCGGAAGACATAATACTATTGATAAAATAGTTGGAGAATCTTTAATTAAAAATATAGATTTATCAAATAAGATTATTTTTACAAGTGGTAGAATTTCATCTGAAATGCTAATTAAATCAGTTAAGGCAGGAATAACAATTGTAATATCAAGATCTGCAGTAACTAGTAAAGCAAAGGAAATAGCTGACAAGTTGGAAATAACCCTTATTGGGTTTTCAAGAAAGAATAGATTTAATATTTATTCTGATAAATATAGTGTTGTTGATATGAAAATTAAAAAGGATGTGTAAAATGGAAAAATTAATGTTAAGTCCAGCTGAAGTAGCTGATGTTACTGTAAAAATGGGTAAAGCAAAAGGTTCTAAAGGTACTGTAAATTTATTAGTTTTAGGAATATTAGCAGGTATGTTCATTGCTTTTGGTGCTGCAGGCGCTGTAGTATTATGGGGACTTTCAACTTTACCAGCTTTAGGTAAATTCTTAGGTGCTGCTATTTTCCCAGTGGGTATCATGTTAGTTGTACTTGCTGGATCTGAATTATTTACTGGAAATAACTTAATGACTTTAGGTATGTTTAAAGGTGAATATGGATTTGGACATGTTCTTAAAAACTGGGTTCCAGTTTATATAGGAAACTTTATAGGATCGGTATTTATGGCATTTTTAATCTATCAAGCTCATTTATGGGGAAATGGTGATACAGTAAATGCAATTGGTGAAAAAGCGATTAAAATTGCAGAAGCAAAAGTTGGTCTTGGTTTTTCTGCAGCAATGTTTAGAGGTATATTATGTAATATAGTAGTAGTATTAGCTTGTTGGATTTCATTTGCTGCTAAAGATGTAACTGGTAAAATATTTGCATTATGGTTCCCAATTACGTTGTTCGTATTATCAGGATATGAGCATAGTGTTGCAAATATGTTCTTTATTCCAGTTGGAATGTTCTTAGGTGGAAATGTAACTTGGGGTACTATGATTATGAATAACTTGCTACCTGTTACAATTGGAAATATTATAGGTGGAGCAATTGTTGTACCAGGTTTATATTATATATTATTTGGAAGAAAAAAATAATTATAAATCATTAAAAAAGAGAATTTTTATTAATTCTCTTTTTTTGTGTTTTAAAAAATATTTAAAGAAATTATTTTGATTAATGTTATAATAATAAGGAGATTTATATTGACTTTTGATTAAATAAATATGCAACAATAATGATAATCGTTATCAATTAGCAAATGAAGTATATAAATGGAGGAAAGTAATGAAAAAAGGGTTTTAATATTTACTATAATTTTAGCTATGGTAATAAATGTAGGATGTACTAAGAAAGAAACAGAAAGCGAAATTAAAGGTGAAAAACAGGAATTAATAATAACAACATCATTTTCAGCAAACAGTATTCTATTCTTTTATATGATGGAAAACAATTTATTTGGTGATGATTCTAATTTTAATGTTGAGATTCATAAAACAAGAGATTAGGCAACTGCAAAAATCTTAAAGGGCGATGCTAATATTGCTATGTTAAGTGTTCAAGAGGCAGCTAATATGTATAATAAAGAACTTCCTGTTCAATTAGTTAATGGTACCTACGGAGCAAGTTTTTATTTAATGACTAAAGATGATTCAATTAAAGAATTCGATGATTTAATAGGTGAAACGTTATGGACTTCTATGAAAGGTGGACCTGTTGCATTTACGTTAAATCAAATATTAATTAATAATGCTGATGTTGATTCTGATAAAGATATAGAATATAAATTTAAGCGAGTTAACACAAATGGTTTTAAGTGATATAAAAGATATAGAAGTTTTCTCTTTAAGAGAGCCATTTGTATCAAAAATTATGATGTCAAGAGATGATGTTAAAATTATTAAAGATTTTGACAAGGAATGGGAAATAACATTTGGACATAGAATTCCTATTTCAGGGGTTGTAATGTCAAATGAACTTTTAAATAAAGATGGTTTTGATGTAAAATATTTTAATGAAAAATATGATGAAGCAATTAAATGGGTTCAAGATAATCCAAAAGAAGCTTCTGTACTTGGTAATAAATATTTAAAAGGTCTTTTAGCTAAAGTGCTTGAAAAATCAATTATATCATTGAACTTTTACAAAGATTATGGAAAAATGATAAGAAGACAATTATTTTTGTTACTCATGATATTCAAGAGGCTTTATTAATTGGTCATAGAGTTGTAGCATTAAGCGGCAGGCCTTCTGAAGTGCTTGATAATATTGAACTTAATATGCCAATAAAAGATAGAAAAATTGGATGTACAAAATTAAATAAGATTCAAGGTATTCTTTATGAATTAATTGAAAAAGGAAGTCTTGGAATTAATAACTGTAAAATTAAAGATAAATATTGTCCGCCTATTGCATTTGAGACAATTAATAAAAATATGTTTAATTTTCATTAGAATTGGGAGATAAATATGAATGGAAAATTTATTACATTTGAAGGACCGGATGGCTCTGGGAAAGGTACAATAATAAAATATGTAAGAAAATATTTGATTAAGAATAATGTTGATTTTATTTTAACTAGGGAACCGGGTGGAATAAATATATCAGAAGATATTAGAAAAGTAATATTAAATAAAGATAACATTGAAATGGATGAAAGAACTGAAGCGCTTCTTTATGCTGCTTCGAGAAGACAACATTTAGTAGAAAAAGTGATTCCAGCATTGAAAGCTGGAAAGATTGTTATTTGTGACAGATTTGTGGATTCTTCTCTTGCTTATCAAGGTTATGCTAGAGGTATTGGTATTGACGAGGTTTTTGAAATTAATAAATTTGCAATTGATGATATGATGCCTGATTTAACAATATTTCTTGATGTAAAACCAGAAGTTGGTTTAAAAAGAATAACTAATAGCAAAGTTAGAGTTAAAGATCGTCTTGATTTAGAAAGTATTGATTTTCATAATAGAGTTTATGAAGGTTATATGAAAGTAATTGAAATGTATAATGACAGGATTCAAATTGTAGATGCAGAAAAATCTATAAAAAATGTTGCAGAAAATACGATTGCTATTATTGATAATTTCTTTAAAAACAATTAAAATCTGTGATATAATTATTGTTAAATAAATAACTATATTGGAGGTTGTATGAAAATATCCAAAGTAATAGAATTAATAAATGGTAAAATTTTAATTGGAAATATTGATGATTCAATAAATTATGCTTTCTCATCTGATTTAATGAGCGATGTACTAGCGTTTGTTAATGAAGATACCGCATTACTTACTGGACTTGTTAATAATCAAGTAATTAGGACTGCAGAAATGTTAGACCTTGGAACAATTATTTTTGTAAGAGGAAAAATTCCTTCTGAGGAAGTTGTAGATTTAGCAAAAGAAAGAGAAATGACTCTTTTAACTACTAATTTTACAATGTTTGAAGCATCAGGAGTACTTTACAAAAACGGAATTGAAGCGTTAAGGATTTCTTATGAATAGTTTTATAACTAATAATGAAGGTATTGTATTAAAGTATATTGTTGGAACTGATGATTTTTCAATTGTAGGTGAAGTCTCAAGTAAAATAAAAAAAGTTTTAAAACAATTAAATATTGATAATAAGCTTATTAGAAGAGTTGCAATTGCTACTTATGAGGCTGAAGTAAATGTCGCTATTCATTCATTAGGTGGATATATTGAAGTTGAAATTATTAAAAATGAAATAAAAATTAAGATAAGGGATAATGGCCCTGGAATTAAAGATACAAATTTAGCAATGGAAAAAGGTTATTCTACTGCATCAACTAAGGCACGAGAATTGGGTTTTGGAGCTGGCATGGGATTACCTAATATGAAAAGATGTAGTGATGAATTTAAAATTGAATCGAAATTTGGTGAATATACTGAATTAAATATGAAATTTGTTGTATAATGAGGGGGTGGATATGGCTAAGTATTGGCATTCGGTAACTTTGGAACCTGATTATTGCAATGGTTGTACTCATTGTCTTGATGGATGTCCTACTGAAGCAATAAGAATTATAAATGGAAAAGCAAAAATAATAGATGAAAGATGTATTGACTGTGGGGAATGCCTTAAAGTTTGTCCATATCATGCAAAAGGTGCGTTATCAGATAATTTAGATATTTTAAAAAATTATAAATACACTGTTGCATTACCTGCGATTTCACTTTATGGGCAATTTCCAATTGGCTATGATTTAAATAAAGTGTTAAATACTTTTTTACATCTTGGTTTTGATGATGTTTATGATATTGGATATGCTGCGGAAATTTTAAGCGACTATCAAAAGAAAGTAATAAAAGAAGATGATAAATTACATATATCTACATATTGTCCAGCAATTACAAGACTTATACAAATTAGATATCAAGGTTTGATTGACAATATTGTTAAATTAGAATCTCCAATGGAAGTAGCCGCTAGGCTTATGAGAAAAAAAATTATGAAAGAGAAAAATTTTAAACCTGAAGAAATTGGTATTTTTTATATTTCACAATGTCCTGCAAAAATTACAAGTGCAAAAGTTCCAATTGGAATTGAAAAATCATGTGTAGATGGTTCTTTAGCAATTGATAAGCTTTATACTAAAATTATAAAATTATATGATGAAATTGAAGTTGAAAAAGATTTATTAAAATCTTCTTCTAAAGGTTATAATTGGGGTAGAGTTGGCGGGCAAAGTTTTTCTATGGGAATTGATGATTATATTGCTGTTGATGGAATTGATGAAGTAATTTCTGTATTAGATAATATTGAAATAGGAAAATTACCAAATTTAAATTTCTTTGAAGGTTATGCTTGTGTTGGTGGTTGTGTTGGTGGACCATTGAATGTTGAAAATTCGTTTGTGGCAAAAAATAGAATAAGAAAACTTTCTCAAGTTGCAAAGGAAAAAAATGATATTAAACTTATTGATTATCCTAAAGAAATTATTGAATGGAATCAGGAAATCAAAGGTTCAGATGTAATGAAATTAGATAATGATTTTAGTAAAGCTATTAAGAAAATGGGAGAAATAGAAAAAATATTTCAAAAACTTCCGAAAATAAATTGTGGTGCATGTGGAGCTCCAACTTGTCATGCATTTGCTGAAGATATTGTAAAAGGAAAAACTACTATTGATAAATGTGTAGTATTAAATAGTAAAAAAAGGAGAGAGTCAAATGAGAGTGTCTAATTTAATAACAAATTATGGATTTGAATTGATTACAGATACTGATTCAACTGTAGAAATTAACGGTGTATATAGTTCTGATTTATTAAGTTTTGTTATGGCAAATGGTAATAGCGGTAATGCATGGATTACTGTTCAAGCTCATTTAAATATTTTAGCAGTTGCATCTTTAATGGAATTTTCATGTATTATTTTACCTTATGGTGTTCAGATAGATAACGAAGTAGTAAAAAAAGCAAATGAAGAAAATATAAATATTTTAAAAACAGAATTAGATCATCATGATATTTATAAAATATTTATTGACGAGGAAGAACATGAAAGTATTTTATGATCTTCATATTCATTCATGCTTATCTCCGTGTGCAGATAATAATATGACGCCTAATAATATTGTACATATGGCAATATTAAAAGAGCTTGATGTTATAGCAATTACTGATCATAATTCATTATTAAATGTAGAAACTGCAATGAGCATAGGTAAAGAGCGTAATATTGTTGTTATACCTGGAGTTGAAGTGCAAACAATTGAGGAAGTACATATGGTTTGCCTTTTCAAAGATATGAATTCAGCAAAATTGTTTAATGCAATATTAGAAAAAGAAAGAGTTAAAATTAAGAATAGAAAAGATAAATTTGGAGATCAATTAATTGTTGATGAAGATGATAATGTAATTGCTGAAAAAGAAGAATTACTTCTTACTTCAATAAATATTTCTATTAAGGATTTATATTTACTGGTTTATAAATTGGATGGTGCAATATTTCCTGCTCATGTTGATAGGGATTATGCAAGTATTATTACTAATCTTGGATTTATTCCAGATGAGTATAATTTTAGATATGTTGAAATTTCGAAAGGTAAAACTTCTAAGAAATATCTTTCAGATATAGTATTTAAAAATAAATATTATATTTTAAGAAATTCTGATGCTCATAATTTAGGAAGTATTAATGAGCCGATTTATTCAATTGAGCTTAAAGAAAAAACAATAGAGTGTTTCGTAGATGAGATTAAAAGGGGAAGCCATATGAAAGAATTATCACTTCATATTCTTGATATAGCAAGAAATTCAATAGTTGCAGAAGCTAAAAATATTAGAATATCAATTATAGAGGATTCAGATAATGATAGATTAATTATTAAAATAAAAGATGACGGAAAAGGGATGGATGAATATATGGTTCAAAATGTAGCAGATCCTTTTTTTACTACAAGGGAAACTAGAGATGTTGGATTAGGTATTCCGCTTTTTAAAGCAAATGCTGAAAATTGTGATGGTGAATTTATTATTAATTCGAATATTGGTATTGGAACTGAAATTACAGCAGAATTTAAAAAGAGTCATATTGATAGAGCTCCATTAGGTAATATGGCTGACACAATAATTACTATAATAAATGCTAATTCAAATGTGGATTTGATTTATACTCATGAAATTAATAGAGAAATTTTCACTTTAAATACAAAAGAAATAAAAAAACATCTTGGAGAGATAAAGATAACTAATTTAGATGTATTGGTATGGTTAAAATCGTATATTGCAGAGGGACTAGAGGAGATAAAAAATGAAATATAATTTTAGAAAAACAGGTATTATTTTTTTGTTAATTTCAATTGTTTTTTTGTTTTTTTTGAGCAAAATAGATGTTAGTTTGAATATAAGATTGTTTTTAGGTAGTTTTTCAATAGGAACATCAATATTTTTAATATTTTTTGGTAATTTTAATCCAGATGAAGATGATGATGAAGAAAGGTGATATAGTTGATTATGTTAGGAGATATTGTAAATGCATTAGCTATTATCTCGGGTGCTATTTTAGGGCTGATGTTTAAAGGTAAAATACCTAAAAGATTTAGTGAAAGTATAATAAAATCTATTGCATTGGGAGTTCTATTAATTGGAATTTTAAATGCAATTAAAGTTGAAAATATTATTTTAGTTTTAATTTCATTGACTATTGGAACGCTAATAGGGGAGTATATACATATTGAGAAGAAACTTGAAAATTTAGGAAAGTTTATTGAAAAAAAATCTAATAAATCAGATAGTTCAATTACTAAATCGTTTGTAACAACTAGTTTATTATATTGTGTTGGTTCAATGGCAATAGTAGGTTCTTTAGAAAGTGGATTAACAGGAAATCATGCTACACTTTTTGCAAAATCAATTATAGATGGGACAACTGCAATTATTTTCACTTCTACTATTGGAGTTGGAGTGATTTTTTCTGCAATTCCTGTTTTCATATATCAAGGAACTATTGTATTACTTTCTAGTTTTTTAAAACCATTATTGATAGAATCGGTAATTTTAAATATGTCTGCAGTAGGTGGCCTTTTAATAATTGGACTTGGTCTGAATATGCTTGATTATAAAAATATAAAAGTTGGGAATATGTTACCCGCAGTATTCATGCCTTTGCTATATCAAATTATTTTAAATATAATCTTTTAATGCAAATTTATTTTAAAAAATGATTTAACGGTATAATATTAGGTAAATATAATAAAATATAATTGAATAGGGAGTTTATATGAAAAATAATATTGCTGTGATTGGAAAATATAATGATGAAACAATAATTATCGATGAAATGTTTGATAACAATTTATTTAATTATTATCATTTTGAAACTATTGAAGATTATAATAAAGTGAAATCATTACATATAGATGTCATTATAGTATTATCTAATGAATTAGAAACTGAAAAAGTAATTAAAGAAATTATTTTTTTAAAAGAGATATATTCAAAAGAGTTAATAGTAATTTTGAAAAATAAAGATATGGTTTCTAAATTGTTAAATGAGAATATTATAAACTATATTTGTTGTCCTATAATTGATGACGAATTAATTATCATGGTAACTCGAATTATTAAAACAAAAGATAATACGGAAATGATTAATCAATTTATAAATAATAATAAGTATTTAATAGCAATTAATGATTCCGAAGAAAAATATTTATATGTGAATGAAGCATTTTGCGCTGAAACAGGTTATTCAAAAAATGAATTAATTGGAAAAACTCCAAAGTTATTAGAATCTGGAGAACATAGTTTTATGTTCTATGATAATTTGATTGAAACTTTAGAAGTTGGCATGATTTGGAAAGGACTATTTCATAATAAAAGAAAAAATAATACATTATATTTTCAAGATACTAGTATTTACCCTATTATAGTAAATGATAGAAATAAATATTATATATCAATCGCAAGAAATATTACAAAAGAAAAAATTATATCAGAGGAAAGAAAACTTGAGACTGATATAGCTTCAAAGATTCAACTGAAATTGTTGTCTGATGATTTTTATGATGAAAATATATCAATTAAAGCAAAATATTATCCTTTTAGTGATGTTAGTGGGGATCTATATAAATGGCATAAAATATCAAATGATAAATATGTTGTTCTTTTAGCAGATGTAGTTGGTCATGGAGTTGGAAGCGCATTAATTACAACTGTCATTGTCGGTATTTTTAAAAGTCAATTAGAAAAAGAAAATGGCGAAAAAAATATTTTAGAAGAAATAAATAAAGGTTTAATTAGTGTTTTTCAAGGTAATGAATTATTAAGTAATTATTATTGCACCGCAGTATATTTGATAATTGATATAAAAGAAAAAACTATTGAATATTTTAATTGTGGACATCCGCAGTTATATTTAATTGATAATAAAGACGTTAATTCGTTAATTAGTAGCAATTTACCAATAGGATTATTTGATAATGCTGAATTTATATCAAAAACTATTAAATATACTAAAGATAGTGAAATACTTTTATATACTGATGGAATTATTGAAATTCCAATTGAGTATACAAAAATGGTAAATGTATTAGAAAGTGAATTGATGAATTATAAGAATAACAAAAATAGCGAAAAAAAATTATTGGATCATGTAGAAAATGAAATTTTGGAACATTATTTCAATAAAATTAATGATGATATTACTTTGATTTCAATAAAATTATTATAAAAGGGAGTGATGATTTGAAAACAGTTGTTGCAAGGCAGCCTATATTGAATGCAAAACATGAGACAATTGCATACGAACTATTATTTAGAAAGTTTAATGATGTTAATTTAGCAGATTTTAGCGATGGAAATGTTGCAACGAATGAAGTTTTAAAAGATTTACTTGTTAATTTTGGTATTGATAAATTATCTGGTGGTAAAAAAGTGTTTATTAATTTCACTGAAAAATTAATTTTAGAAAAATTACCTATGCTTCTAAGAAAAGATGAAGTAGTTATTGAAATATTAGAAGATATTTTTGATGCTGAAAATATAAATGAAGTTATAGATGAATTGAAAAACAATGGATATGTTTTTGCAATTGATGATTTTATTTGTGATAAAAAGAAATCAAAACTTCTTGATCAATCAGATATAATAAAAGTTGATTTCATCGAATTTTCAAAAGAAGAAATTATAAAAACTGCAAATATTGTTAAAAAGAAAAATAAAATTCTGTTAGCGGAAAAAATTGAGACGTATGAGGAATTTGAATTTGCTAAAGAGCATGGGTTTACAATGTTTCAAGGATATTACTTTTTAAAACCGGAAATATTAGAAACGAATGTTATGACTACAATTTCAAGTGTTTATATTCAATTAATTGAGGAATTAAATAAAGAGGAAGTTAGTTATGATAAATTAGCAGAAATCACTAAAAACGATGTTTCATTAACGTTTTCATTATTAAATATTGTAAATAGTGTTGCGTATTATTCTCGTAATAGTATTACTTCTATAAAAAATGCATTAGCACGATTGGGGTTAAAAGAGAGTAAAAAAATAATATATTTTAATTTTTTAAAAACAATGGCACCAGTTGGAACTCCAAATGAGTTATTAAAAAAATCATTAATTCGTGGAAAACAAGCTGAAAGTTTAGCAAGTAAATTTAAAATGAACGGCAAGAAAGAAAAACTATTTTTATTAGGAGTTTTTTCATTAATAAATATTATTTTAAAAAGAGATATGAATATGATATTAGAAAGTTTGCCATTGGATAATGAGATAAAAGATGCACTCTTAGGAAAAAATAATTCGTTAACAAATGTTCTTGAACTTATAATTATAAATGAAAGAGGTAAAATGGAAAAATTGGAAAAATTATTGCAAAAAAATGATATTTCAATTGATGATTTAAGCGAAATATATTTTGAATCTATTAAATGGGCAGATAATATAATGCCGTAATAAAAATCCTATTTAAGGATTTTTTCTTTGTAATAAAAAATCAGAAAATTCTGAAAAAAGGAGTCGATATATGTTTAATGAAAAAGGTGAATATACAATTGAAGCTGCAATTATAATACCTTTTATTATTGGAATTATAGTTATTTTATTAAGCATAATGATTACATTTTTTTATAGAGGATTTACTGAAATAAAATTAAATAATGAAATGATTAAAGATGATATAGCGCTTATAAAACATATTGAATTAAAAACGGAAGATATAAATTTTTTATATTTTAACGAAAATCAGTCTCTTTTTCAAAATTATTATGAAATTGATTTTACAGATAATTTAATTTATCAAGATTATGTTAAAAATATAAAGGAATGGTTAGATGAATAGTAGAGGATCTGTTTCAATTTTTTTAATTATAATTATTGCTGCAATAATTTCAGTTTTTATTTTATTTATTAATATATTGTCAGTAAAATCATTTGAGAATAATATAAAAAGAAGTTTAGTATTAACTAGTAGAGATATTTTAGCGGATTATGATGATTATATTTATGATAGTTACGGTATTTTATCTTATAAAAAGTATAATAAAGAAACGATAAAAGATATAATGATTTCTAAATATAATAATTTTAAATCTCCTTTAAATGTTTATAATATCAAGGATATTAAAATTAATTATAATACTGAAAATATACAAAATAAAGAGTTATTAATGAATCAAATTCTAGTTTTTTCTAAAAATAATGTTACATTAGAGTATATTGAATATATTGCAAATCAAAATAAAATTAAAGAAAAATATATGAATAAAATGAATGAAATTAAATCAAAACTTTCAAAAAACAAATATTATAATAAAATTAAAAAAACGCAAAAGAAAATATTATCTGATCATATAAATTTTGATAATATAAATGCAATAAGAAATGATTATTCGAATTTATTTATTGAATTGGATGAAAAGATTAAATATTTAAGAGAAGTTAAAAACAGTGATAGTGAAATGTTAGAAAATAGTATTAAAAAGCTAGAAGATGAATATTTAAATGAATATGATATGATAAAAGAACAAGAAAAAGTAATTAACAAAATTGAAAAGCTTTTAAAGTTAGAAATTAATGATGAAATTAATAATAAATTAAATGAGGAATATAAAAAATTCGAAACACTTGTTGATATAAAATCTAATTCAGAAGGCTATATTAATGTTATTAATAATATTAAAAACGAAATTAATGAATTAAAAAAAGAAGTTGGTATTGGTTTAATAGAATCTACTTTGGAAATAAATAATGATAATAGTTTAAAACTTGTATATTTTAATAAACTTTTTTTAAATGAATATATTCTAGGTACTTTTAAAACAGTTGCTAATTCTAATATAAGAAATTTTGAACTTTATAATAAAAATAGTAGAAATTATGTTACTAATTCAGAAGTTGAATATATAATAAATGGTGATAGTAATTCAATAATAAATAATCTTAAAATTAGTTCTAAAATAATGTTAATTCGAGAAACAATGAATCTTATGCATTTGTTTATTGATAATGATAAAAGGGAATTTATTTTAACTTCAGCTAAAATTCCTGCTGGCGGAATATTTGTAGCTGTTGGTTTAACTGCAGCATGGAGTGGTGCTGAATCTGTTATTGATATTGTTAAGCTTTATTCAGGAAATGGAACACCGTTATTAAAAATATCAGATAAAGATTTTGTGCTTGATTTAGGTATAATACAAAATGGAACTAAAATTGATTTTAAAAATCACAATGATGACACTTTTTTATATTATAATGATTATTTAAGAATGTTTTTATTAATGGTTGATGAAAACACTCTTGTGAATAGAATGCTTCAAATAATTGATTTAAACTATAAAAAAACAAATGAGCTCAATTCTTTAAATGATTTAGCATTAAAACATAAAATTGATGTTGAGATTGAATTAAAAAACAAATTAACTGGAAATATTAAATTGTATGATTTTACTATTACTGAGGGGTATGTTGATGAATAATAAAGGCAGTTTATCAATTGAAGCTTTAATTAGTGTTTTTATTACATTACTACTTATACTTTCTTTAATTGGAATTATCAACACCTTTTATATTAACGAGGTAATTAATCAGGCACTATACCAAAGCATTATTGAAATGAGTAGTAATAATATTTGTACGCAATATGGAAATAATGATTTTAGTATGCAAGACAAAACTATTGAAATATACTCTAATAAGAAATTATATAGCAATTTAAAATATGAAATTGATAAGAATTTATCTGACTTTAAATATGAATCTGACTATGATTTGAATAATAAAGAAGGTAGTTTTAATGTTAAATATTCATTTAATATTTTTAATTATGTGATTCCAGTTGAAAAAACTATTGAATATAAATCATTTTTACATAAAAAAATTAGCATTAAAAACATGAATGATGAAATTATTTATGTTACTAAAACTGGTGAAAAATATCATAAGAATGGTTGTTTCTATTTACGGAAGAGTAAAATAAAAATGAAATTAATAGATGCTATTAGTGAAGATTATACTCCTTGTTCAAGATGTTTTAATACTAAAAAAATAAAATTACAATGAAATTGTCATTTTCTATAATAAATATTTAAAATTTTGTATTTTTTAACACTAAAATAATATAGAAATTGTTGTATAATTTATATATACTAAATTTTGGAGGGATAATATGGCAAATGTAAAATTAGAGAAAATTAACAAAGTGTACCCAAATGGTTTTAAAGCAATCGAAAGTATTGATTTAGATATAGTTGATAAAGAATTTATGGTTTTAGTTGGACCGTCTGGATGTGGAAAAACAACTACTTTAAGAATGATTGCTGGGTTAGAGGAAATTACAGGCGGTAAAATGTTTATAGGTGATGTACAAGTAAATGACGTTGCTCCTAAAGATAGAGATATTGCAATGGTGTTCCAGAACTATGCACTTTATCCTCATATGACTGTTTATGATAATATGGCATTTGGACTAAAATTAAGAAAATTTTCTAAAAAAGAAATTGATGAAAGAGTAACACATGCTGCTGATATTTTAGGTATTGAGCCGCTTTTAAGTAGAAAACCAAAACAATTATCAGGTGGACAAAGACAAAGGGTAGCTCTTGGTAGAGCAATTGTAAGAAATCCTAAAGTATTCTTGATGGATGAGCCTTTAAGTAATTTAGATGCAAAATTAAGAGTTGAGATGAGAGCTGAATTAAGTAAGCTACATCACGATTTGGATACTACTTTTGTTTATGTAACGCATGATCAAACTGAAGCAATGACGATGGGAACTAGAATTTGTATAATGTATGATGGATATATCCAACAAGTTGATGATCCTCAAACAATTTATGATAGTCCTGCAAATAAATTTGTAGCTGAATTTATTGGTTCGCCTCAAATGAATTTGATGGATGCTTTATTAGTTGAAGAAAATGGAAAAGTTTATGCAAAAGTATATGATCGTTTATTAGAATTAAATGAAGATAAAGCAAAAATTGTAAAAGAAAAAGGTTATATTGGTAAAGAAGTATTACTTGGAGCTAGACCTGAACATGCAATATTAGATCCTGATGGAATTAAAGCTAAAGTTGAAGTAACTGAGTTGTTAGGTTCAGAAACTTATGTATATACTAAAGCTGAAGGAAGATCAATGGTTGTAAGAATAGATCCAGATATAAAAGTAAGTGTTGATGAAGAAATTTCATTTAAATTTAGAAGCGAAAAAGTGCATTTGTTTGATAAAGAGACAGAATTGAATATTTGTAAATAGGTGATAATATGGGATTAACTCAAATTAAAAATATTTTTTCAAAAATTGCTTCGTCTATTAATAATGACATTGTTCTTACTGATTTAAGTGGAGTAGTTATTGATTGTAATAGAACTGAGTTAAATGGAAGCACTATAGAAGTCCCTGAATTCTTTGAAGGAAAAGAGGTCTTTTCTGAAAAAAATTATGATTTCATTTTTATTAAGAAATATAATTTTCCTAGATATTTATTAGGAATAAAAGATAATATTCAAATGCTTAATGTTGTTAGTTTATTATTTAATGATAAAAACCATAAAATGACAGAAGCAAATTTTTATCGAGAACTGATTCTTAACAATGTCAAAAAGAAAAATTATAAAGAACTAAAAAAAGAATTTGATATCGAAGACATAAAACACTATAGATTGATAATTGTAAAAGTTGAAAACAGTGAAATTAAAAATGCAAAATATATTATAGATAATATTTTCATATTTGATAAGAATATAATACTGGATTCAGAGTCAATTGCAATTATCACTTCAAAATCAGATGTAGAAATTGAAAATTTATGTAATATGTTATTTATTGAGTTTTCAACTGATATTTCAAAAGATATTAAATTGCTTGTTGGAAGCAAAGTTGAAGATCTTTACGATATTAATGCATCTCTCAAAGATGTTTACAATATTTTAAAATTGATTGAAAAATTTAATATCGTAAAAGACATATACTTTTATGAAGACTTTCTAATTCCTTTGTTAATAGGAAGTACAAGAAAAGATTTGCTTATTCAGTTAAACAATGAAAACAATAAAAAATATGATAAGATATTTAAAAATAAAGATTTAATTTATACTGCTAAAAGTTTCTTTAAGAATAATTTAAATATTACTGAAACTTCTGAAAAAATATTTGTTCATAGAAATACATTAATTTATAGAATAAATAAAATAAAAGAAATATCTGGTTTTGATTTAAAATTATTTGAAGATGCAATGAAATTTTATATAATTTTATTAATTAAAGATATGGATGAAAAATAGTTAACGCTTGTTGGCTATTTTTTTTTGAAAAAACACTGTAGTTCGCTTATTTATGGTATAATTAAAATTGTTTATAATGGAGGTAATATGAATATTAAAGTAAAAGAAATAATTAATTTATTAGATTGTAAAATTAAAAATATAAATATTGATGATAATGAAGTTATTGACCAAATAAGCACGGATACAAGAAATATTACTAAAGGTTCTGTATTTTTAGCACTTATTGGCGAAAAATTTGATGGGCACGATTTTATAGAAAAAGCTATTGATAATGGTGCGAAATTTATTATTTCTGAAATTCAGGTTGATTATCCATGTATAATAGTGAAGAATACTAAAGAAGCGTATTTAAAAATAGCTGAATTTTATAGAGAAAAAATAAATCCCATTGTTATTGCAGTAACAGGAAGTGTTGGAAAAACAACTACAAAAGAATTTATTAGTAATGTTTTAAAAAATAAATATAATGTTTTAACTACATATAAAAATTTTAATAATGAAATTGGAGTTTCAAAGACAATCTTAAGTTTGAAGGAAACTGATGAAGTTTTGGTAATTGAACTTGGTATGGATCATGCTGGTGAGATGAGAGTGCTTAGTAAAATTGTTAAACCAGATTATGTAATTTTGACTAATATTGGATTATCACATGTTGGCAATTTTAACTCAAAAGATGATATTGTAAAAGCTAAATTCGAAGTGTTTGAATATATAAAAAAAGATGGATTAGTTATATATAATGGAGATGATGAAACATTAAACAAAAATATTCATAAAGTTGAAAATAAAACATTTAAATTTGGTTATGGAAAAGAAAATGATATAATTACAAACTCTTTTATTTCAAAAGGAATTTACGGTACTAAAATTAAAGTGAATATTTTAGAAAAAACATATAATTTTAATACTACTGCTATTGGGAATCATTTAGGTTATTCAATTCTACCAGCAGTAATTTTAGGTGAATTAATGGATATTAATTCTACTGAGATAATAAAAGAAATTGAATCATATAAATATGCCGATAAAAGAATGGCATTAGTTAAAGTAAATAATTTTACGGTTATTAATGATACTTATAATGCTAGTCTTGAATCAATGAAATCTGCTATTGATACTCTTGAAGATACACCGGGTGATTTAAAGAAAATTGCTTTTTTAAGTGATATTTTAGAACTTGGAAATATGTCTAAAGAAATTCATGAAGAACTTGGATTATATTTAAAGAATAAAAAAATAAATAAAGTTATTTTTGTTGGTAAAGAAGTTAAATATTCGTATTTAAAATTAAAAGAAGAAAAATTCCCTGATTTAAGATATTTTAACAATAAGGAAGAACTAAAAAAAGAGTTTAAAGAATTAGTTGAAAATGATTCGATAATATTGTTGAAAGGTTCTAGAGGAACAAGAATGGAAGAGTTGATTGAATATTTAAAAGAATTATAGAAGTAAGAAGGAGGTAAAAATGAATTATTTTATAGAAATTTTTAATAATCAAGTATTGTTTTCTGGATTTATTGCATGGTTAATTGCACAAATTTTAAAAATATTTACTGATTTTTATAAGAATAGAAAAGTGAATGTTACAAGAATAGTTGGTTCTGGCGGAATGCCGAGTTCACATTCGGCTCTTGTTATGGGCTTATCCACTGCTGTTGGATTAAAACATGGATGGGGAAGTGACTTATATGTTATTTCTTTAGTTTTTAGTTTAATTGTGATGTATGATGCTTCTGGAGTTAGAAGAGCTGTTGGGAAACAGGCATCTCTTTTAAATAGAATGATAAAGGATTTATATAAGCATAAAAGGATTTTAGAAGAAGAGCTAAAAGAGTTAGTAGGTCATACTCCAAAAGAGGTATTTGCAGGTGCTATTTTAGGAATTATTGTTGCAAATTACTATTTATAAGACTAAATTTATACAAATTTATTGAATAAAACTGTTTTTTTAGATAAAATATAGAAAACGGATAAAAGGAGTATTTATGGTTGATAAAAATAAAATTATTGTTAACATTATGAGTAAAGATTATACTTTAAAAAGTGATGACTCTGTTGAGCATATGGAGAGTGTATCAGAATTTGTTAAGCAAAAAATAGCAGATATTAAATCAAATAATAGAAGACTGAATTCAGTTACTTTAGCTGTTCTTGGTGCACTTAATATTGCAGATGAATATTTTAAAATATTGGATTATAACAAAGAACTTGAAAAAAGAGTAGAAAATCCGGAATATGAACTTCGTGTTATAAAAGATAAATTAAATCATATTACTAAAGAATTTGATGAAAAAAATCGTGCGTATAATAAAATTATAAATGAATTTAATTCTCTTTTTGAGAATTCAGCTGTATACGAAAATGGACTTAATGAGCTTAGAGATAGTGTGAATGATTTAAAAAAAGAAATTAAATTTAAAGAAGAAGAAATTAAAGCTTCAGATGAAAAAATAAAAGATTTAAAAGAAAAAATTGATATTAAAGATAAAATAATTAATGAATCTAGGCAAGAACTGGATGAATTCATTAATGAATTTGATGAAAGACATAGTAATTAAGTGGTATTTTACCACTTTTTTTTTGGAGGCACATTATGAAAAATGTAGAAATTTTAGCACCTGTTGGAAATTTTGAGAATTTACAAGGAGCAGTATTAGGTGGAGCTGATGCTGTATATTTAGCTGGCAAGGAATTCGGAGCACGCAGTTTTGCAAAAAATTTTACTAATCAAGAATTAAAAGAAGTTGTGGAGTATTGCCACATTAGAAATGTAAGTGTATATATTACAGTAAACACTTTAGTTAAAGAAAATGAAATTCCAGAGATAATGAAATATATTAAGTATTTATATTTAATTGATATTGATGCGTTAATTATTCAAGATATCGGAATTGCTAACTTAGTAAAAAAATTACTACCAGATTTTGAAATTCATGCATCAACTCAAATGACTGCACATAGTTTAGAGGATGTAAAATATCTTGAAAAAATGGGATTTGATAGAGTAATTTTATCTAGAGAAGTATCAATTGAAGAAATAAAAGAAATAAAAAAGAACTCAAATGTGGAGCTTGAAATATTTGTTCATGGTGCATTATGTGTTTCTTATTCTGGCCAATGTTTAATGAGTAGTTTTATTGGTGGAAGAAGTGGTAATAGAGGTAAATGTGCTCAACCATGTAGAAAAAAATATGATCTAATTGATAATAATAGTAAAAGAACAATAAAAACAGGAAATTTAATATCTCCTAAAGATTTATCTACAATTGATTATTTGGATGAATTAAAAGATTTAAATATATCTTCATTAAAAATTGAAGGAAGAATGAAAAGCAAAGAATATGTTTATACAGTAGTAAATGCTTATAAAACTGGCCTAAAAGAAAATAATTTAAGAAAAGTTTTCAATAGAGATTATACTAAAGGATTCCTTTTTAATGAAAAATTAGAAGATTTTACAACGAAAAACATACCAGGAAATGCAGGTTATTATATAGGTAAAATTAAAAATGTAAGAAATAATCAAATAGAATTAATTCTTGAAAGTGATATTGTTTTACAAGATGAGATTCAAATAAGAAGAAATGGAAGCTCTGTTGGAGCAAGAATTGAAGTTATTTTTAAAAATGGTCAAAAAGTTACTGAAGCTATGAAAGGTGATTTTGTAAAAATCAAATTCATGAAAAAGGCTGTTATTGGAGAAAGTGTATTTAAAACTTATGATGTAAAATATAATAAATCTGTTGATAAGATTTTAAATGATAAATCATTAAGTATTGAGATTGATTTTTTTATGAATAATGAGATTGGAAAAAATCCAATATTAACTGCAATTGATAAAAGAGGAAATTCTGTAACTGAAACTCTTGATTTTATTATTCAAAAAGCATCAAATAAACCTGTAACAAAAGAAAAAATAATTGAGAATTTAAATAAGTTGGGCAGTACTCCTTATTTAGCTTCAAATATTGAAATAACAGGGGATGAAGATATTTTCATTCCTATTAGCAAAATAAATGAAATAAGAAGAAATGTAATAATAAAATTAGATGAAAAAAGAAAAAAATGGCACAATAGAGACAATGAAAAGATGTTACTTAGAAAAACTAAGAAAAAAAGAAATGATGAAAAAAAATTATTTATTAATGTTAGAAATTTAGAACAATTAGATATTGTTTTAGATTATCAAGTTGATGGTATTTACTATTCAGATATTGAAACATATGATGAAGCATTAGTTCTTGCTGAAGGTAAAAATATATATTTATCGCTTAATAGAATAACTGACGCTGAATCTTATAAAAAAATAGAGAAATTTAGAAATAGAAATATTAAATTTCAAGTTGCAAATATTGGACAAATTGAGTATTTAAAAGATGAAATAGTAACTGGAAATTATCCGTTAAACGTTTTTAATTCTCTTTCTTTAAATCATTATGCTTCAAAGAATCTTGAAAGAATTACTTTATCGACTGAATTATCATTAGCTGAAATGAATGAGATTTCGAATTTAGCAAATTGTGAAACTGAAGCTGTAATTTATGGGTATATTCCTGTAATGACAACAAAATATAATTTTATTGAAAAAGGTAGTAATTTAATGCTAAAAGATTCATTTGATGAAGAGTTTAATTTACATTTTGTAAATGAAAATATTATGGAAATATATTATTCGAAGACTTTATTTATGTTAGATAATTATAGGGATTTACTTGATAGTAAAATAGATGTTTTTACAGTTAATTTTACTATTGAAAGTGAAGCACTAATGAGAGAAATAATAAAAAGTCATTTATTTTTAGTAAATGACGAAATTACTAAAGATTTTATTATGATTAGAGATAATTATAAAATGGAATTAAATCAAACAAAAGGTCATTTTTATAGCGGCGTTTTGTAGGAGGTATTAATGAATAAGAGAGCAATTAAAGTTCTTGAATTTAATAAAATTTTAGATATGTTAAAAGGAAAAGCTATGTCTACTCTTGGTAAAACTGAAATAGAGAATATAGTTATTAATAAAGATATTGAAATAGTAAAAAGAAGACTTAAAGAAACACAAGAAATTGTAGATATAATGAATGGTTATGGGCATATTCCTTTTGGAGCATTTTATGATTTATCAAGAGAGTTAAGTATTGCAAAAATAGGCTCATATTTAAGTATAAAGCAAATTTTACGCGTTAATGATACAATGAGAACTGCAAGGAAAATGAAAGCTTATATTGTTAAAATTGAAAAATCTAATATTAAATTTCCTATTGTAAATAGTATGGTTAACAATATTCAATCATATAAATATTTAGAGGATAATATTTCAAATGCAATTGTTAATGAAGAAGAAATTGCAGATCATGCTAGTCCTGAACTTTTTAAAATAAGAAATAGTATTAGAAAGACAAATGAGCAAATAAGATCTAAGCTTGATCATATTGTTACTAATCCAAATACTCAAAAATATTTACAAGACAATTTAATTACTGTTAGAAATGATAGATTTGTAGTACCTGTAAAAAGTAACTATAAAAATATGATAAAAGGTATAGTTCATGATAGATCTGCTAGTGGAATTACATTATATATTGAACCTAATGCTGTTGTTGAATTAAATAATAAACTTAAAGGTTATAAAATGGATGAAGAAGCTGAAATTGAAAGGATTTTATATGAACTTACTGAAATGATAGCTGAAATTTCTGATGGTTTAGAAGCAAATCAGTTGATATTAAAGAAAATGGATATGATTATTGCAAAATCAAATTTATCTATTGAAATGAATGCGATTATGCCTGAAGTAAATAATGAAAAAAACTTAAGAATTGTTAATGGAAGACATCCTTTAATTAGTAAGAATGATGTAGTTCCATTAAATATTTGGCTTGGCAAAGATTTCACTTCACTTGTTATTACAGGACCTAATACAGGGGGAAAAACAGTTACTTTAAAAACTGTTGGTCTTCTTACTATTATGACAATGGCAGGACTTCATATTCCTGCAGACTATGGAACTGAAATTAGCATATTTGATGAAGTTTTTGCGGATATTGGTGATGAGCAAAGTATTGAGCAAAGTTTATCTACTTTCTCTTCTCATATGACAAATATTGTAAGTATTTTAAAAAATGTAACATCTGATTCTTTAGTTTTATTTGATGAACTTGGAGCTGGTACTGATCCTACTGAAGGAGCAGCTATTGCTACAAGTATTTTAAGGAAATTATTTGAAAAAAGAGTAATAACTGTTGCAACAACGCATTATAATGAATTGAAGGAGTATGCTTTAATTGAAGATGGTATTGAAAATGCTTGTGTTGAGTTTGATGTTGAAACTTTAAGTCCAACTTATAAAGTATTAGTAGGTGTGCCAGGAAAATCAAATGCATTTGATATTTCAAGAAAACTTGGATTATCAGAAGATGTTATTAATGAAGCTCAGGCTCATATAAAAAGGGAAAATGTTAGATTTGAAGAAGTTATATCTCATATTGAAAATGATAGAAAAATTTCTGAGAGAGAAAGAGAAGAAGCAATTAGTTTAAGAATTGAGATAGAAAAATTAAAGAAAAAGATAGATTTAGAAAAAGAGACAATTGATAATAGAAAAAGAAAAATGATTAGAGATGCAAAAGAGGAAGCAAGAAAGATTTTAAAAGATGCAAAAACAGAATCGAAAGAAATTATTAATGAACTTAGAGAAATTGAAAAAAACGCAAAAATAGAAGTTGATAATAAAAGAATAGAACAATTGAAATCGGAAATAAACGAAAAAATTGGTGCGCAGAGTGAAGTAATATTTAATTCAGATATAAAACATAAAGCACCTGACAAATTAAATGTTGGTGATTTAGTAAAAATTGTTAGCTTAAATCAAGAAGGTAGTGTTTTAGAGATTAATGGGAATAATATTACTGTTCAAACTGGATCTATGAAAATAAATATTAATAAAAGTAATTTAAAAGCAATAAAAAGTTTAAAGAAAAACAAAAATAAAAAAACAGTAATTGAGCCTAAAAGGAAACTGACTAAAACTGTTAAAAGTATAAATAGTGAAATTGATATTAGAGGAATGAATGTTGATGAAGCGTCGCTAGTACTTGATACTTATTTAGATGAAATTTATTTATCGAGCATAAACGAAGCTAGAATAATACACGGAAAAGGAACTGGAGCATTAAGAATGGGTGTTAGAGAGTTTTTAAGAAGTCATTATCATGTTAGTAAAATAAGAGATGGTGCTTATAATGAAGGGGGTACAGGAGTAACTGTAGTTACTTTAAAATAATGTATATAGTAAGTGCATGTTTAATGGGTGTAAATTGTAAATATAGTGGTGGGAATAATAAAAATGAAAATGTAATAAATTTTTTAAAAGATAAAGAATTTACAGTAGTTTGTCCTGAACAACTTGGAGGACTTGCAACTCCAAGAGTACCTGTGGAGATTGTAGATGGAGATTATGTTAATAAAGTTGGAGAAAATGTATCTACTAATTTTATTAATGGTGCAAATGAAACTTTAAAAATCATTAATATGTATAATGATATTGAACTTATTATTTTAAAAGATGGAAGTCCTTCATGTGGTAGTGGAAAAATATATGATGGTACTTTTTCAAACGTTAAGATAAATGGTATGGGGTGTACAGCAAAACTACTTATGAAAAAAGGATATAAAATAAAAAGTGAAAATGATTTTTAAAATAAAAAAATTATGATATAATCAAAAACTGAAAAAGGAGATGGTAAAAATGGTTAAAAACCCAATAGTTACAATAGAAATGGAAAATGGAGATGTAATTAAAGCAGAATTATATCCAGAAATCGCACCTAATACTGTAAATAACTTTATTTCTTTAATAGAAAATAAATTTTATGATGGATTAATATTCCATAGAGTTATTAAAGGATTTATGTTACAAGGTGGATGTCCTGATGGAACAGGAATGGGTGGTCCAGGTTATGCAATTAGAGGTGAATTTGCATCAAATGGTTTTAATAATGAGTTAAAACATGAGCCAGGTGTTTTATCTATGGCAAGAAGTCAAATGCCAAATTCAGCTGGTTCACAATTTTTCTTAATGCATGAAAACTCACCACATTTAGATGGAGATTATGCTGCATTTGGTAAAGTTATTGAAGGAATGGATGTAGTTAATAAAATAGCTGAAACTCCAACTGACAGAAGAGATAGACCAAAGAATGATAAAATTATGACTTCAGTTACAGTAGAGTTATTTGATGTAGAATATCCTGAAGTAGAAAAATACTAAAAATATAAAATCAAAATTATTATGAAGTAATTATTGATTTATTAAGTGAGCTTAATCATCCATATTTTCATGCATGATGATTAGCTCATTTCTTATTTTCTCCCAATTTTTTTAAACGTTATACCTATTTTGGGTTGAATTTTTAGTTGTTAATTAAAAATTTGTAACAAAAGTGATTTGGGTTATTACATGTGGGTATACATTAGTAACGCAGTAACATATGAACGTTTAATCTTAAAAATCGATTATATGTTAAGTTTAAAAAAAACAAATCATGTATTTGTAGATTTATTTTCTGCTAATAGAACAAAATCTCTAACTAAAAAAATGGAGAATGAAACAAACGTGTTTGTGTGGAGCCTTGAAAAAACACGCTTAGCATATGCTGAGAGGCTATATAAAACAAAGGGGGAAAAAATGAATCGAAAAGCATTGTCAATGATGCTCGTATTAACTATTATGTTGTCATTGTTTAGCGTAAGTAGCATTCCAACATTCGCAACAGCATCCATAAGTCTATCCGGAACTAATTATCAGCCTTATGAAAATGTAACTGTTACACTTAATGATATTCCAACTGATTCCAGCGTTTGGGTTGGTCTTATTCCTGGTGAGATTACATCAGATTATGATTCTCATGATATTATGTATAAATGGACTAGGGATCTTACCAACAATCAATGGAATTTTAAATTGCCTAAAGCAGAAGGAGAATATAAGGTGGGTGTCTTTGTAAATTCTGAAAATGACCGAATGATTGCTATGAGTGATCTTATAAGCAGTTATCATAAGGATGTTTTAGTTTCCGTAAACAAAGAATCTTTTAAACCTTCTGAAGAAATTATCGTTAATATTAGTGCTGAACCAGTAGCTGATGCTAATGCATGGATTGCTCTTATTCCTGCTGATATTACATCAGATTATGATTCTCACGATATCATGTACAAGTGGGTTCGTGATATATCCAACCTTACGTGGAGTTTTAATGCACCTGAAAATGAAGGCTCTTATAAAGTTGGTGTATTTCTTAAGGAATCATCTGATCAAGTTGTGGGTATGAGTTCATCTTTTTTGATAAGTGAAACAAGTACACCGACTACACCAATAATGATTACTACTGTTGCTGATTTACCAGAGCTCACTTTTACAGATTTCAATAATACACACTGGTCTTATAAATATGTGCAACATATGGTAAGTCTCGGTATTATTACAGGTTATCCAGATAATACTTTCCGACAAGATGGTGCTTTTAGTCGTTCCGCATTTGCTAAATTATTAGCACTTTCATTTGATTTACCTATTTATACAGGTAGTAATGAAATTTATACAGATATACCAAATAATCACTGGGCATATGGTTATATTATGAGTTCCAATGATTACTTGACTGCTTATGAAAAAACAGACGGCACTAAAATTTTCTTGCCAAATAATGATGCGCTCAGAGAAGATGTAGCGGTAGCAATGATCAAAGCTATGGGAATTGATCCTGAAGATGCTGATATGTCTTATCTAGAAGCTTATACAGATGCAAATGAAGTATCAGAAAACCTTCGTAATTATGTTGCTTTAGCAATTGAACATGGTGTTATGCAAGGCTCTGACGGCTATTTCAATCCAAAAGACGTTTTAACTCGCGCTCAAGCATGTACATTGTTTTCAAGATTCTTAACAGATATCAAAGATAAAGATGCTGGTGGTGTAATTAAAGTTACTAATTAGTTATTAATTTGTGTATATTAATTATAGTATTTATTGAAAACGGAATATCCTTTATTGGAATATTCCGTTTTGTATTTGTGATGTCAAGTGTTATATTGAAGTGTTTTAAAGGGATTTATGATTTTTTAAATATTGTTATTTTCTATGTTTAGAAAGGAAAAAATGATCGAATCAGAGAGTAAAAGATTAAAACTTCGTATACTTAAAGAGAATGCTATTTATAATATTATGAAATTTTGGAGAAACTTGTAAAAACAAAAGAATTTTCAGGTTCACGGAGTAGTATTAAAGTATGAAGAAAAATTAATTGGTGCATGTAGATTTAATTCTACAGAAGATGGATCATAAAGTAGAATTAATTTATCATTTTGCTGAAGATTATTGGGGATATGGTTATGCCGCTGAAGTTTGTAAGTGTGCAATTAATTATGTTAAAAGTTTTGAGAATTGTTATGAATCATCACTATAGAATTGTATTTTGAAATTATTTTTAAATATAGATTATAATGTAACCTTGTTTCTCAATAAATGTTATTAAATCATTACATAGTAAACAAATAGTTGCAGTATTTCTATTTGGATGAAATGTTGCTTTTTCACTTTTTAGAATTTCTTTATCAATAATTACTGTTACTTCGTTTTTTGTATCGTTGATTAACCCAAATGGGCCAACTGAACCTGGTTCTAAATTTAAATATTTTTTTAATCTTTCTTTTGAAGCAAAAGATAAACTAGTACTATTTATTTCTTTAGATAAATCTTTAAGTTTAATTTCTTTATCTTCTAATAAAATTACTAAATAATGTTCATTTCCTTTTCTATTTCTTAAAAACAAATTTTTACAATGAGCTCCAGGAATATTTGTAGAAATCTTTTTAGCTTCATCTACCGTAAAAACTGCAATATGTTCAAATATTTCATATTTAATATTCAATGATTTTAAATAATTAAGAATATCCATAATATCTCCTCTTTTTTTATTATTATTCACTGCTAAAATAATAACAGCATCTGTATCAAGATTTAATTGCATTTATATTTTATTATAAAAATTTAAAAAATTAAAGATAAAATAAATATATATTATTATAATATTTTGTATTTAAAAGTTTTATAAAAATAAGTTGTATCTAAAAAATTCCTGTGGATTGTTTTAGATAGGCCATTATGCTTCCTTTATTAGTTAAATGAAATTGTCACTCGTTATAATTTTCATTGTACTTTTTTGACAATAAAAAATACTTTACCCCTTTTTTTAAGTGAGATAAAGCATTTATTATTGTTTTAATCTTAAAGTAATTTTTTCTAATAACATATTAGCAGTTGGATCGTTATGACCTAATTTCATATTATCTAAATCCCATTTGATATCTGACATTCCTAATGAAGTATCATTTGTAACAAATGGTTTAATACTTTCGATAATTGCATGATAATTATTTTCTTCAATAGTACTATAGAAATTTACACCAATACCTTTGTTAGAGTATTTTAATCTTAATGTTTTTGACATATTTTCACTTCCTTTCTTATGTTTATATTGTGATTATACATGATTAGAATTATATTACAACTTAAATTTACTGGAAAACGCTATCTATTTCAATGTTTCTTTAGGAAAACGTTTTATTATTAAATGTTAAATTATTATGAACAGATTTTTACACCTGGAATGTTTACTCAACAAATTCTATAAATTTCTTAAGTATCCATCTTTGAAATGTTATAATAAGAAAGTGTAAGAATTATCATATTTAAAATCAGAAGAGTATAAAATAAATTTAACTACTGTAAGGAACAAGGAGGGAGCTTTGAAAATAGCAGAATTAATAGAGAAAATAGCAAAATTACGAAAAGAAGGTAATTATAAAGAACTCATTAAATTTTGTAGTGAAGTGATTATTAAAGGTAAAGAAGAAGAGGATTACGACAAAGTAATTGCAGGTTATTTGAATCGTGGTGTTTCATATTATTACGTTGGTGATATTGAAAATGCCTTTTTAGATCTAATCAAGCATAGAAAATTAATAGAAGTGGATGGAAAACCAGCTGATTTTTTAAATTCAGTTAACTTTTTCTTTGTTTTATATTTACATAATAAAGATTATGAAAATTGTAAAAAAACATTGGATCAATCTATTAAATTAGCGAAAGAACTAGGTCATTTACATATAGTAAGTAATGGGTATAGTAATTATAGTCATATTTTAAACTTAGAAAAAAATTATAAAAAAGCCTTGGAAATGGCAGCATTTGGTGTTGAATTTGCTGAAGCTTTTGAACCTTATTCAGAGCTTTTAATAATTCGCGTAAAATTAAATTATATTAAATCTTTAATTTTTTTAGAAAATTTCGATGAATCTAAAAAAGAACTAGATACATTAGAAACTTTTAAAGCTTTTTCACAAAATAAAAGAGAATTAGCATCTTTTTATGATTTAAAAGCTTTTTTCTATTTAAAGCAAGAACGGTTTAACAAAGCAAGAATATTCTATGATAAAGCTATTGAACTTGTTGAAAGTTATGAAGATTTAAATTTATTAGAAGATATGTATCAATCTCAAATAAGAACTTGTGATCAATTAAAGGACTATGAAGGGAAAAGTAATTATCAAGAAAAATACATTAAAGTTCTTAATTCCATTAAAAAAAGTGAATTAGATAAATTGTCTTTAAGTTTAGAGATACAACATCAAGTGGCTGAACAGAAAAAAGAAATTGAATATGTGAAAGAAAGGAATAGAATCTTAAAAGATAAAAACACACTAATTGAAGGGCAATCAAAAAAATTAGAAGAGCTTTATAATGAACTTTGGAAAGTATATGATAAAACCCATAAAATTTCTCAAAAAGATTATTTAACAGGGGTTTATAATCGCAAATATATAGAAGAATATATTCATGACGTTGTTTTTAAAAATGAGAGTTTAAGAATATCTGTATCGTGCTTAATATTTGATATTGATAACTTCAAGAAAGTAAATGACACCTATGGGCATTTAATTGGTGATGAAATTATTAAAAATACGTGTGAGCAATGTATCAATTTATTAGGTGAAGAACATAAAATTAGTCGATATGGAGGAGATGAATTTATTATTGTTTTAAATGATACAACAATAGATCAAGCTACAAAGATTGCGTCAACAATATTAGATAAAGTAGAAGGATCTAAAGTTTATCTAAATAATAATGAAACTGTTAATGTAACATTAAGTATTGGAATTTCAAATAATAAAGTTCATGAACCTAAAGATGTAAAAGAAATGATTTATTTTGCTGATTTAGGGTTATATAATGCAAAACGTAATGGAAGGAATCAATATAGTGTTTACACAGAGTCAATTTCTTAAATTAAAATGTAATTGTCACTGAAGTAATATTCAAAGCGGTTTCTTATGCAATAAAAAATGCTTTATCCCTTTTTTTAAGTGAGATAAAGCATTCATTATTGTTTTAATCTTAAAGTAATTTTTTCTAATAACATATTAGCAGTTGGATCGTTATGGCCTAATTTCATATTATCTAAATCCCATTTGATATCTGACATTCCTAATGAAGTATCATTTGTAACAAATGGTTTAATACTTTCGATAATTGCATGATAATTATTTTCTTCAATAGTACTATAGAAATTTACACCAATACCTTTGTTAGAGTATTTTAATCTTAATGTTTTTGACATATTTTCACTTCCTTTCTTATGTTTATATTGTGATTATACATGATTAGAATTATATTACAACTTAAATTTGCTGGAAAACGCTATCTATTTCAATGTTTCTTTAGGAAAACGTTTTATTATTAAATATTAAATTGTTGCGAACAGATTTTTGATACCTGGAATGTTATAATAGAAAGTCTAAGAATTATTAAATTTAAAAATTAGAAGTTGAAAAATTATCTGTAGATATTTCAGATTTGAATTTTAAGTAAAACGGATAATGTGGTCAAAAGATAACTTATATAAATCGCCTCGAGATAGTGATTAAATTAACTATTACGAAGTGATTTTTTAATTATATAAAAATTTAAGTTCATGTGAAATTTGTTTTTTACGTTAAATTTAGGGTATATAGAAGCTTATGAGGTGATAATATGAAAAAGAAATTTTTTAATGTTTATATTTTAATTATTATTATTGTGTTTTCTATTATTTTATCTAGCTTATCATATGTAAAATATCTTATTAAAGAAAATGGAGATAATATAATTTTCCTTGAAAATTTTATTATAAATAATGAAAAAAACGATTTTAGCGAGCAAAAAGTAGATATTGAAAAAAGTAAATATTTCAAATGTGAAACTACAATTTCAAAAGAAATGTTTAATAAAATAGATGGTGATGCTTTATTGATAGTTCCTAGAATAAGAGGAACATGGCATAAAATATATTTTAATGATAATTTAATTGGTATGATTGGTGACGACAAATATGAAAGAGTTAATTTATGGAATAATGTCTACAAATTTGCAATTTCTGAAGAATTAATAGAAGATGAAAATAGTTTAGTTTTTTATACATACTCAGAATATAAAATTGGCCATGGAAATATTCCAATATTTATTAGTGATACATGTATAGGGACTAAAATATTTTATCTGTTAAAAACTATTTATTCGAATTTATATATATTTTTCCTTTCAATATTATTAGCGATGTCAGCAATGGAAATCATGTTATTTATAATCACAAAAATTAATAATAAAATAATGTTCCTTTTTCCGGTAAGTGTTTTTATAATTTCAATATATTTAGTAGATTATATTGTGATACCTCATCCGTTTTTAAGTGATTTATTATTTAAAAAAATACTATTATCATTGTTATATATTTCACCAATAGTAATGTCAATTGCATTGTCAAAACTCTATAAAAGTAAAATAATATTGAATATTGCTAAAATCATGGGTGTATGCATACTAATAATGATAGTATTATCGAAAAATCGTATTGAATTGAGTTTCTATTCTACAAGAATAAATTTATTATTATTAATTACTGTTATGTCTTGGATATATGTTTCTTGTAGGAATTATAGATTATATAAAAACCCACAAGATTATATGATTTGTTTTTCTGGCATACTACTTTTAGGGCCTTCAATTCATGATACATTTTCGTTACTTTTCTTTGATGGTGGCTTAATGAGATTGGGAGTTTATGGGATTGTATTTTATTCAGTTGCAATTTTACTTATTACTTTAATAAACTATATTGAATTTCAAAATTTGATTTATTCAGAAAAGAAAATTATTGAATTAGAAAAAGATAGATTAAAAAAAGCGTTAATTTTTGATGAATTGACAGGGCTTTATAATCATACTCATTTTTATGAAGCTTTTAGTAATAGAATAAAAGTGAAAAATGAAAGTGTTGATATAATATTTATTGATATTGATAAATTTCGACCTATAAATGATTTAGTTGGTTATGAGATTGGAGATAAAATTATTAAAGGAATAGCTGATGAAATTTTAAGTATTATTGATGATAAAGAAGCTGTATTTAGATTCGGTGGAGAAGAGTTTGCAATCATTTATAATAATGCTAATGGCGAGTTAACATCAAGTGCGTTAGCAGAAAAAATAAGAAGAAAAATTATTGTTGATGAGGAACTTCAAAATTTGTCTGGATATTTACCACTTACTTTATCAATAGGAATTGCGAAATATCCAAAAGATTCTGTAGATCCTAAATTAGTTGTTTCAAAAGCAGAAAAAGCAATGATTTTTGCAAAATCAAATGGAAGAAACAGGGTCTATGTATATGATCCAGATATTGAACTGAAACTTGAAAGTGATAGTCAAATAAATTATAAAAATCAAGTGCTAATAAAATCTATATATAATTTAGCAAGTGCAGTAGATTTAAAAGATACTTATACAGGATACCATTCGGTAGAAGTTTCAAGATTTGCTATGATAATTGCTGATGAATTAAAATTAAGTGAAAAACAAAAATATGCAATTAGGCTAGGTGGATTAATACATGATATCGGGAAATTATCAATATCTGATACAATTATTAGAAAAGAAGGAAAACTTACGGAAGAAGAATACTCAATAATAAAGGAACATCCTAAAACTGGTAGCGATATAGTATGTAAAATTGTAGACAATAACGATATAGTATCTTGTGTTCGCAGTCATCATGAAAGATGGGATGGTACAGGATATCCAGATGGATTAAAAGGGGAAGAAATTCCAATTGTAGCACGAATTATTTGTGTGGCAGACGCATATCATGCTATGATTTCAAAACGATCATATAGAGAAGAAATGGACAAAGAAATAGCTTTATTAGAACTAGAAAATAACAGAGGCACTCAGTTTGATTCCAAAATTGCAGATGCTTTTATAGGTATAATGAAAGGACAATAGAGATAGTGAAATATTCACTGGGAGTTTTATAGATAAAATTCTTAAAAGAAATAGTGGACACTACCGTGTTATTAGAAGGAGATATAAAATGAAATCGAGTAATTTATTAGAAAAAATGAATAGCATCAGTACAGGTGATCATATGGTACTTCTCTATGAAGATAATGATGCCATACAAAATGCTGGAATAATTGCAAATTATATAATTTCAAGAGTTAATAACAATGAAAAATGTTTAGTTATTTCTGGTGACCTTGAAATGGATATATTAATAAAAAATCTTGAAGATTCGATAGATTTTCAAAAGATAATTAGCAGTGGACAGTTATCTTTGCTGGATAAAAATGATGCATATTCAAAAGATGGAAAATTTAGTCCCTCAAAAATGATAAGTTTGTTAAAAGAATTATCTGAAAGAGCATTACAAGAAGGATATAGTGGATTGGCAATTACAGGTGAAATTAGTTGGGTACTTGATTATGAAGATGGTTTTGAAAAAATCATGGAATATGAAAATATGCTAAATGATGAAATATTTGGACTTTACCCAGTTACAGTTATATGTAGATACAACATTCACCGATTTACTAGTAGTATGATTATTAATATTATTGAGGTTCATCCTATTGTTATTTGGAAGGGAGAAATTCATGAAAATCCATTTTATTTTGAGTTAGTGGATATTGATGATTTAGATATAGAAAAATTTAAAGTTGCTTCAATGCTTTCTGCAATATCTGAGTATACCAATATTAGAAGTCGATTTCATGATCAACTTGAATTGGCAGAAAAAAAATATCAAAAACTTCAGCTAAACCAATTAACTAACATAATTGTTACATTAACTGGATTGCTTGAAATTCATGATAAATATACGAAGAATCATAGTGTAAATGTTGCACAAATTTCTAAAAGAATTGCCGAAAATATGAATCTCGAAGAAGAAGATATTAATCAAGTTTATTATGCAGGATTAGTTCATGATATAGGGAAAGCAATAATATCTAATGAAATAATTAATAAAAAAGGAAAGTTAAGCGAAGCTGAATTCGAAATAATAAAGAAACACCCTGAAGATGGTTATAAAGCACTAATAAAAACTAAAGAAATAGAAAATATTGCAAATATTGTTTTTCAGCATCATGAACGTTGTGATGGCGCTGGTTATCCTAGGGGTATAAAAGGTGAAAATATATTTTTAGAATCAAAAATTATTGCAATAGCAGATGCTTATGATGCTATGACTTCTGACCGTCCTTATCGAAAAACACTTTCAAAAAAAGATGCAATCAATGAAATAAGAAAAAATGCAGGGACACAGTTTGACCTAGAGATTGCAACTGTTGCGATAGAAAAAGTCTTAAAAATATGGTAAACATTAATCCATATATATTCACAATAAAAACCTTTCATGTGTCTAGTTTTCTTTGTAATATTTTTTTATGTTTTTAATAAAATCGCTTCGTTTATTAACTATAATAAGCTTTTCTTGCATGTTTTAAAAAAGAAACTTTTTTCTGACTTAATTCATTACTGAAGTTAAAAGTCTACCGGTAGGTTGGTTATGGTTTATTGTATATAATTTAATTGTTGTTGCCAATATTTCAACTTCTTCATTTGTTATTATATTTAAGAAGAAAGGGGATAATTAAATAAAAAATGTTATCTTTAATTAGTAATATAATTAATTTTTTTGCGATTCTTTTAATTATTATGTTATAATTTTAGAAGATTATATTTTAAAGGAGTCGATTTAATGAATGTTGTTATTGTTGGTGCAGGGCATGGTGGTAAAAAATTAATAGAAATGTTTAACGAAATGGAAAATATAAATATAAAACTTGTAGTAGATAGAGATTTTAATTCACCTGGAATTATTCTAGCTAAAAAGTTAAATATTAAATATTCATCTGAAATAGATGATATCCAAGCATCTGCTGATATTTTAGTAGATGTTACAGGAAATGAAGTAGTAAAAAGTATTTTAGAAAAAAAATATAGTGAAAAAACAATTATTGATTCACAAGCAGCTGAATTAATGGTAACAATGGTAGATAGGCAAAAAGAAGCCGCTAATATGCTTGATGAAAAATTAAGTATTATTAATGAAACTTCTATAAAACTTGAAAATGAAATTACTAATGTTTCAAAAGGAATTAATGTGTTAAATGAAATAACAAGTAATTTAAATAATGCATCAAGTGAGTCAAAAGATTACATTAATCAAACAGATGAATTGGCTGTTGCAATTAATAAAATTACTCAGCGCATGAAAATCCTTGGATTGAACGCAAATATTGAAGCAGCTAGAGCAGGGGAGCATGGAAAAGGATTTGCTATAGTAGCAAATGAAGTACAAAAAATGTCTGATGAAACTGCTAAATTTGCTCTTGAAATTGCTAATCTTTTAAAATCAATTGGAATTGAAAATGAAAATATTGTTAATGAAATAATCACTTTGGATAATGTTGTTGCTGAACAAAATGTAATGTCAGAGTCATTAAATTTAATCGTTAATGAATTATAGAAAATTAAATATTATTGGAGGGTAAAATGAAAGAAAATTATATTACTAAATGGAAAGGCAAAATGGCATTTGAAGCAGAAATTACAGGACATAAAGTCTTAATGGACGCTGATAGTAAATTTGGTGGTGAAGATAGAGGTCCTAGACCAAAACCATTATTAATTGCTGCTTTAACAGGTTGCACAGGAATGGATGTTGCATCAATTTTAAAGAAAATGCGTGCTGAATATGATTCTTTAGAAATAAAAACAGAAGCAGATTTAACAGAAGAACATCCAAAAACTTATACAAAAATGAATTTAGTTTATGAGTTTACAGGAAAAGAATTAGATCTTAAAAAAATTGAAAAAGCTGTAAAACTTTCTCAGGAAAGATATTGTGGAGTTAGTGCTCTTTTTGAAAAGGGAATGGAATTAACATACGAAATTAAATTAATTGAAAAATAATATAAAAAATAATTAAGAATCATGTATATGATTCTTTTTTAAAAATTAAATTAGCAATCAGCCTGTTAGAGTGCTAAAAATATCTTGCTATTTATTTAAAACTGTATTATAATGAAGAAGAAAAAAGAATGTAATATATTTTTTTTATACTTTAATTAGCACAAGAATGCAGAGAGTGCTAACTTAGATTGAAGGAGGTCATTATGAACTTTGAAAAATTAACTAAAAACTCAATAAATGCAATTAATACAGCTGAAAGAATTGCTAATGATAATCATAATTCTACTATTGATGAAGAACATTTTTTATTGTCACTTTTAGAAGAAAATAATGGATTAATTCCATTAATTTTAGAAAAAATGAATGTTAATATAAAAAATATGAATTATGAAATCGTCGATTTAGTGAATAAAGCTGCAAAAGTAAATGGTTTAAATAATTTAAACATTACCCAAGGGTTAAGAAATATTTTTAATCAAGCTTCTAAAGAAGCTGAACATATGGGAGATGAATATATTTCAGTTGAACATATGATGATTGCATTAATTAAAAAAGCAAAAAGAAGCATTAAGGATATTTTATTGAGAAATGGTGTCAATTTGAAAGAATTTGTTGATATTTTGAGTGAAATTAGAGGGAATCAAAAGGTTACTTCTGATAATCCCGAAACGACTTATAATGTTTTAGAAAAATATGGATATGATTTGGTTAAAAGATCAAGAGAGAATAAACTTGATCCAGTTATTGGACGAGATGATGAGATTAGAAGAATAATTCGCATTTTATCAAGAAAAAATAAAAATAATCCTGTGTTAATTGGAGAACCTGGTGTAGGTAAAACGGCTATAATTGAGGGACTTGCTAGTCGTATTGTTGAAGGTGATGTCCCAGAAAGCTTAAAGGATAAAATCATCTTTTCATTAGATTTGGGTGCTCTTGTTGCTGGCGCTAAATTTAGAGGTGAATTTGAAGAACGATTAAAAGCAGTACTTAATGAAATTAAAGCAAAAGAAGGTAAAATTATTTTATTCATTGATGAACTTCATATGGTTGTCGGTGCTGGTAAGACTGAAGGTGCAATGGATGCTGGAAATATGTTAAAACCAATGCTTGCAAGAGGAGAGCTTCATTGTATAGGTGCAACTACATTGAAAGAGTATAAGAAATATATTGAAAAAGATGCTGCTCTTGAAAGAAGGTTTCAACCAGTAAAAGTTAATGAATCAACGGTAGAAGATACAATTACAATTTTGAGAGGATTGAAAAAAAGTTATGAATTGTTCCATGGAGTTACTATTTCTGATTCTGCTATTATTAAGGCAGCAAAATTATCAGATAGATATATTGGCGATAGATTTCTTCCTGATAAAGCAATTGATTTAATCGATGAAGGGTGTGCGTTATTAAAAACAGAAATGGAATCAATGCCTATTGAACTTGACACTCTTATTAGAGATTTAAATAGAATTACCGTTGAGTTTAATGCATTAAAAAATGAAGAAAATGAAGAAAATGATAAAAAAATGAATGAAATAGAGAAAAAAATAGTAGAAAAAAAAGAAAAATTAAAAACTCTTAAACTTAATTGGTTAAGTGAAAAAGATAAAATAAACGAAATTAAAGAAATACGAGAGCAAATAAATAATGTTACAAATGAAATGAAAAAAGCAGAAAGAAATTATAATCTTGAAAAAGTTGCAAAATTGAAATATGGTAAACTTATAAAATTAAATGAAAAATTAAAAGAATTAGAAGAAAATGAAACAAAAAGAGAATCAAAGTTACTTAGGAAAGTTGTAAATGATGAAATAATTTCAAAAATTATTTCAAGATGGACTAACATTCCGCTTGAAAATTTAATGAAAGAAGAAAAAGACAAATTGCTTAATTTGCCAGATATTCTTCATAAAAGTATTATAGGACAAAATGAAGCAATTGAAAAAGTGAGTAAAGCTGTTCTTCGCTCAAGAGCTGGAATTAAAGATCCTAAGAAACCAATTGGAAACTTTCTGTTTATTGGTCCTACTGGAGTAGGAAAAACAGAATTAGCAAAAGCACTAGCTATAACACTTTGCAATAGTGAAAAAAACTTAATTAGAATTGATATGAGTGAATATATGGAAAGACATTCGGTATCAAAGATTATTGGATCTCCTCCGGGTTATGTAGGGTATGAAAATGGAGGTCAATTAACAGAAAAAGTTAGAAGACAACCATATTCAGTAGTGCTTTTTGATGAAGTAGAAAAAGCTCATAAAGATGTTTTTAATATTTTGCTTCAAATTTTAGATGATGGAATCATTACAGATGCACAAGGTAGAACAGTTGATTTTAAAAATACCATAATAATTATGACTTCAAATATTGGCGCTGAGTATTTGTTGGAAGGAATTGATGAAAATGGCGAATTGAGTGATTATGCAGTTAAACGTGTAGGAAAAGAAATAAATAGCTTTTTTAAACCTGAATTTTTAAATAGGCTTGATGATATTATAATGTTTAAGCCATTAACTAAGGAAGAAATTAGAGAAATAATTGATCTTCAAATTAAATACCTTGAAAAACGAATTTTAAATAAAAATATTGAATTAAATTTAGATGATGAAGCTAAAGATTATATTATTAATGAATCGTATGATTCAGTTTTCGGAGCAAGGCCTGTAAAACGATATATTCAAAGTACGGTTGAGAATCTTCTTGCAATAGGATTAATTGATGGATCAATTAAGGAAAAATCAAAAGTAACTATTTATCTATTAAATAATAAGCTTTCACTAAAATGATGAAAAAAAATCTTGTAGTCATAAACTACAAGATTTTTTCATTAGAAATTTTAATTAAAATCTTCCGATATTTTCTGGAATAATTAAATTTGCTTCAGTATTTTTAATAACATCTTCAACTGTAACATTAGGGCCAAGTTCTTTTAATACAAGACCTTTATCTGTTACTTTTAAAACTGCCATTTCAGTAACAATTAAATCAACTTGTCCTTTTGCAGTTAAAGGAAGAGTACATTCTTTCATAATTTTAATATTTCCTTTTGCGGTATGTGTCATAGCAACAATTACTTTTTTTGCACCAGTAACTAAATCCATAGCGCCACCCATACCAGGCACCATCTTACCAGGAATCATCCAATTTGCAAGATTTCCTTGTTCATCAACTTGTAAAGCACCAAGAACTGTAAAATCTAAATGTCCACCTCTAATTATTGAGAATGAAATGGAGCTATCAAAGAAAGCTGCACCAGGATTTAAAGTTACATATTGTGCACCTGCATTTACAAGATTAGGGTTTTCTTTTCCTTCTTCAGGAGCAGAACCCATGCCAACAAAACCGTTTTCAGATTGAAAAGTAACTTCAATATCTTCAGGAACATAATTAGCTACAAGAGTAGGAAGACCAATTCCTAAATTTACTAAATTTCCATCATTAAATTCTTTTGCTACTCTATTTGCAATAATTGATTTTATATTCATTTATTTGCCTCCTTTAACAATAACATCTACAAATACATGAGGAGTCATTACATCGTTAGGGTTGATTTCTCCAACTTCAACAATTTCATCAGCTTCAACAATTACAAGGTCTGCAGCCATTGCCATAATTGGATTAAAGTTTCTTGCTGCTAAATCATAGTAAACATTTCCTTTTTTATCTACTTTTGCACCTCTTAGAATTGCAACATCCGCTTTTAAAGGTTTTTCAACAATGAATCTTTTATTATCAATTTCAATAATTTGTTTTCCTTCTTCAACAACTGTACCAAGTCCAGTAGGAGTGATTACTCCACCAAGTCCTGCACCAGCAGCTCTTATTTGTTCTACTAAAGTTCCTTGAGGTGTTAAAATGATTTCCATTTCACCTGAATGCATTTGTCTGCCAGATTCAGGATTTGTTCCAATATGACTTGTATATACTTTTTTAAGTAATTTATGCTCCACTAATTTTCCGTAATTTACACCAGGAAAACTTGTATCATTCGCAATTAATGTTAAATTATTAATGTTTTTTTCAATAATTCCATCAATCATTAATTCAGGTGATCCTACACCAAGAAAACCTCCAACCATAATTGTCATACCAGATTTGATATTAGAAAGTGCTTCTTCAATGCTTTTAATTTTTTTCATAATAATCCTTTCTATTTTTCAACTAAGATAGCTGTTCCCATTCCGCCACCTATACATAAAGTTGCTAAACCTTTTTTAGATTCTCTTTTTTCCATTTCATGAAGTAATGTTACAAGTATTCTAGCACCAGAGCCACCAATTGGATGACCAAGTGAAATTGCACCACCATTAACATTAACGATATCACTATTTAAATTTAAATCTCTTGCAACTGCAATTGATTGAGAAGCAAAAGCTTCATTTGCTTCAATAAGATCAAGATCTTCAACTGTCCAATTAACTTTTGCAAGAGCTTTTTTTGTAGCTGGTACTGGTCCGTAACCCATAATAGATGGATCAACACCTGCTGAAGCAAAACCTTTTAAAGTTACCATAGGTTTAATCCCAAGTTCTAGAGCTTTTTTCTTACTCATTACAATAAACATTGCAGATCCATCATTAATACCTGAAGAATTTCCTGCTGATACTGTACCATCATTTTTAAATGCTGGTCTTAGTTTTGCTAATTTTTCATAAGTAGTACCAGGACGTGGAAATTCGTCTTGATCAACTATAATTGCTTCGCCTCTACGTTGTGGTATTTCTACTGGTACAATTTCATCTTTAAATCTTCCCGAAACTTGTGCTTTTTCAGTTCTGATTTGACTTTGAAGTGCGAATTCATCTTGTTCTTTTTTAGAAATATTCCATTGTTCAGCAATATTTTCCGCAGTAATTCCCATATGATATTTATTAAAAATGTCATAAAGACCATCGTGAATCATCGTGTCAATCATTTTTCCGTCGCCCATTCTTTCTCCCCATCTTGCGTTAGGTAGAATATAAGGAGCGTTAGACATACTTTCAGTTCCTCCGCATAAAATAACATCTGCATCTCCATTTTGAATAAACTGATATGCAATACTTACAGCTCTTAAGCCGCTTCCACAAACTTTATTTATTGAAAATGCAGGAGTTTCAACCGGTAAACCTGAACCAATTCCTATTTGACGTGCGATATTTTGACCAAGTCCTACACCAAGTACATTTCCTATTATAACTTCATCAATAATATTCTCTGATATTCTAGCTCTTTTAATACTTTCTTTTGCAGCAACAATTCCTAAATCAACAGCTGATACTTTTTTTAATGATCCTCCAAAAGAACCTATAGGTGTTCTAACTGCTGATACAATAACAACTTCATTTTTCATATTTTCCCTCCAATTAATTTTTATTATAATTTTTATCATTGCAATTTGCGTGCCGATAATATATTTCAATAAAACGTTGCAAATTTAGTGATTTATGAATATTATAGTATATATCATATGCAGAAATGCATATCTAAAATAAATATAGTTGCGATTTTGCATATTAAGGGTGATTAAATGATTAATAACAATATTAAAATTCCAAAAATTTCATGTATAGTAACAGATTTAGATTTAAATATAATTGAAAGTGATAGTAATTTTTTACTGTTTACCGAAAGTAAAGAAAAAATTAATGGTAAAAAATTAAATTATTTTTTAAAAGAGTTAAAAAATGATTATTATGATGAATTTTATAAATTGAATTTAAATAATAGTGATTACTATATTAAAAAAACAAAAGTTGAAATAAACAACCAAGATTATTTTATGTTTTTAATTGCTGATTTTTTTATGATTTCTGAAATTGAAAAACAAGTAACATATCTTAATAGAGAAAAATATATATATAATGAAATGCTAAATAAATTAGAAGATGGTATTTATATTACTGATGATTATGGGAAAACTCTATTTGTTAATGATGCTTTTGTAAATTTGTCGGGACTTTCAAGAGATATGTTAATAGGTAAGTTTGTACAAAATTTAAATAATAGTGATGTACTTCCAAATTCGTGTTGTGAGAAAGTAATTGAAACACATCAAACTGTTACTACAATAAATAATTATTATAAAGGACAAAAATGTCTTGTTACTGGCTCAATGATAAATAATGAAAAAGGACAATTTAAAAGAACAATTGCTGTAGTTAGAGATGTTTCAGAATTAGATATCTTAATGAAAAAAGTTGCAAAAAATGAGAAATTATCTTTTTTTAATTCTAATTCAAATATTTATGTGAAAAAGATGGATAATAACAAATATAATGAGAAAAAAAATGAACTATTACTTTCAAGTAATCCAAAAGTGAAAGATATATATAAGAAAGCATTGAAATTCGCAGATGTTGATACTTCAGTTTTAATACTTGGTGAAACTGGAGTGGGAAAAGACTATCTAGCATCATATATTCATAATTCAAGTAAAACAAGATCAAAAGAAGATATGATTAAGATTAATTGTTCAGCAATACCAGAGCATTTAATTGAATCTGAATTGTTTGGTTATGTTGAAGGTGCTTTTACAGGTGCAAAATCTGGAGGTAAAAAAGGTTTATTTGAAGAAGCAGGGAATGGAACTGTATTTTTGGATGAAATTGGCGAAATGCCATATATGCTACAAGTGAAATTATTAAATGTGCTAAATGATAAAAACTTTTATAGAATAGGTGCAACAAAAAAAATACCTCTTAATGCAAGAGTAATTGCTGCTACAAATGCAGATTTAAAGAAAATGATTACAGAAAAAAAGTTTAGAGCAGATCTTTATTATCGTTTAAATGTAATTAGTTTAACTATTCCACCTTTAAATAAAAGAAAAGAAGATATTCTTTCATTAGCACAGTATTTTTTAGAATATTATAATAACCACCATAGTACAAATTGTTATTTTTCAACAGAATGTCTTAAAGATTTTTTAGTTTATAAGTGGCCGGGAAATATTAGAGAGATGAAGAATTTAATAGAAAGACTTGTATTAATAGCAGATGATGTTTTAATAGATTCAAAATTATTTAGAGAGCAGATAGGTGAGTGGGATAATGTAGAAGATGAAGATAATATAGAATTAATTCACCTTCCACTAAAAGAAAAAATTGGAATTTATGAAAAAAAACTTATTAAAGATGCAATTGTTGAAAAAGGAACTCTAAAAGAAGCTGCTAAATTTCTTGAAATAGATATTTCAACTTTAGTAAGAAAGAAACAAAAATATAATTTTTAAATTTTATTTTTCTCTTTTAAAAATAATGGATAGATCATAACTATTAATGTTGCAATCCGAATGAAATAGAAACTAATTGAGTGTGGTGTTGAAAAAATTTCTTTAAAAATGAAAATACCAATACAAAGAGTGACACTTGGCGCCTAATACTGGATCTAACCAAGATTTATAAATTAATATCTTTCAAAGAGGACAGAGATGAAGAAATATTTACGAATATCAGAAACGAAGCGTTTAACAATATAATGGGATCAGATAGTTTCACTGCACTTTTATCAGGAATCAAAAATGGAAATACAATAGTATTTCCATTTTTTTGTTATTATTTTATTTTTACAATTAATGGAGTATTATTATCAATTTTATATTCTTTATCATAAACTAAAATATCAAGATTTGATCCTTTTTCCATTAGAATTTCAATTTCTTCTTTTTTTACAGTGACAGATAATAAATTATCTCTGAAAAGAATTTTAAAACTATATGATTTCCAATTTTTTGGAGTAAATGGATTTAATGTTATTTGATTATTTTTTATTCTAAATCGTCCAAAACCATAAATAACTGACATCCAAGTTCCTGCCATAGAAGTAATATGAAGGCCATCTTCTGAATCACTATTATAATTTTCTAAATCAAGTCTAGATGTTCTTAAATATAATTCATATGCTTTTTCTTCATAACCGATATTTCCTGCAATAATTGAATAAATACATGGTGATAATGATGATTCATGAACTGTACGTGGTTCATAATAATCAAAATTAATTTTCATCTCATCTTTTGAAAATTCATCTTCAAAGAAAAACATTCCTTGTAATACATCTGCTTGTTTAATAAATGGTGATCTAAGGATTTTATCCCATGACCAGTTATGCACAAGTGGTAATTCGCTTTCTGGTATATCAGAAACTAATAATTGTTCTTTATCTAGATATCCATCTTGTTGAAGAAAAATGCCTTTTTCTGCATCATATCCGAAGTACATATTGTCAATTATATCTTGCCATTTAGCAGTTTCATTTTTATTAAAATTAATAATATTTAATAAATTATTATAACTTTCTAAATCAGTTTCTTTTACATATTTCATTGATTCAATAGTATATTTCATTGTCCAAATTGCCATTTTACTTGTATACCAGTTATTGTTAACGTTATTTTCATATTCATTAGGACCAGTTACACCATGCATAACATATTGCTTTTTACTTTCAGAAAAGTGAACTCTGTCAGCCCAGAATCTTGCAATTTCAATTAATACGGTTAAACCTTTAGTATTTAAATAATCAGTGTCACCAGTGTAATTGATATAGTTATAAATTGCATACGCTATGGCACCATTTCTATGAATTTCTTCGAAAGTTATTTCCCACTCGTTATGACATTCTTCGCCATTCATTGTAACCATTGGATATAATGCGCCATCAAGTCCTAATTTTTGAGCATTTTCAATTGCTTTTTCAAGATGTTTGTATCTGTATTCTAATAGGTTCTTCGATACACTTTTATCTGATGTACTTAAGTAGAATGGAAGGCAGTATGCTTCTGTATCCCAATATGTACTTCCACCGTATTTTTCACCAGTAAAGCCTTTTGGACCAATATTAAGTCTTGCATCATGTCCATGATAAGTCTGCATCAAATGGAAAATATTAAAACGAATTCCTTGTTGTGCGATATCGTCTCCTTCAATTATAATATCACTACTAGTCCAAATGTTTTTC
>Ga0256842_1000152_pt1 | contig 58956 bp, 70 predicted proteins | sample 4559240metaG_FD_185973 | JGI IMG/M metagenome (GOLD analysis project Ga0256842, IMG submission 185973) | Hydrothermal vent microbial communities from Guaymas Basin, Mexico - 4559-240 | ecosystem: Environmental > Aquatic > Marine > Hydrothermal vents | place: Mexico: Guaymas Basin | collected... | reverse complement strand
ACTGACGCCGATATAATCTTCGTCCACGTGAAGGGGCCCGACATAGCCGGCCACGACGCGGACTACCTCGGAAAGATCAGGATAATAGAGAGAGTCGACGAGATGATAGGATACATCCTGAAGAACACGCCCGAGGAGAAGACTGTTTACGCCGTGACAGCCGACCACTCGACCCCATGCACGGTGAGGGACCACAGCGGCGACCCGGTTCCCGTGGCGGTGAAGGGGCCTGGGTGCAGGGTTGATGATGTAAGGCACTACGACGAAATCAGCTGTGCCAAGGGCATGCTCGGCAGGATTAGGGGGACGAGCCTGGTTCCGATACTCCTCGACCTCATGAACAAAAGACTGAAGTTCGGCGAGTGAGCTCCTTTTCTTCGTTTTGTGTTTTAGGCGCAAACGGGTTTCTGAGGATGAGCTTGGCAGTAGATATGGACTTCCACTCTTTTTCGGAGCCTCCACAAAGAATTGTAGCTTATGTTAGTTTTTTTTGATATATCCTACATACATAAAATAACCGAAAAATTTAAATAATCGAGAGACAACAGTTAATTGAAAGAACCGTAGGAGGTGAAAGCCATGGTCTCTGCGAAAACCGGTATGTGGGTGGCCCTGCTGGGTGCCCTTTTGATACTGATAAACGGAATAGCCGTCCTGGCCACGGGAAACTTCTATGGCCCCCATTACGCCAGTGCAACAGCGGTCGGCGTGGTGGATATAATCCTCAGCCTAATAATGATTGGACTGGCGTACTATTCCCAGAGCGGCGGCAGTTTAGGTTGGGTTATCCTGATTTTAGCTTTGATAACGATACCATTTAACGGAGGCTTCTGGTGCATAGGTGCAATACTCGCCCTGATAGGCGGAATCATAATAGCAACCGCCAAGGAATAAGCCCGGAACACTTTTAATTTTCTGCTTCCACGCCTTTATATTTATAAGTTCTTTTTCAATATTTTAGAAGGGGATGCGGATGAGAGCCAGAACGGAACGAAGGAAGTTCATAGAGATCGTCGAGCGAATCATGGTTCGCTGGGGCTATACAGCGAGGGATGGAAAGGTGTACGCAATCCTGCTACTCTCTAACAGGCCGATGACGATAGCCGAGCTCGCGAAAGAAACGGGTTTGAGCCGCTCCTCGATATCCGTCGCCCTAAGCCGTCTCGTCAGGGAATACCTCGTAACCTGCAGGAGGGAGGGCAGGACGAAGTACTTCACGGCGGTTCCCGCCTTTCTGGAGAAGTTCCTCCACCAGCCGAAGGAAATGCTTGAACGCGAGGTTCGCCCGCTGGAGAAAATCGTTGAGTCCATGATTGAAAAGAGCGACGATGAGATGAGGTCCAAGCTGGAGGCAATCCTCAGCGATCTGAAAAAGCTTGAGCGTGTTTTGGAGCGTGTAATCCGCCTGGAAGAAGAGGAGAGTGAATGGCTCACGAGCGCGTGAGGCCCATCTTTTGAACATCTTTTTTCTCAATCGAGAATTAGGGTAGCTTAAAGTTTTTGGTATCAAAATATTTGATGTGTCGGATTCACCGGACACAAAAGCTTATAAACCGCTTTTCTTTCATTTGGGTGGCAAAAGAAAATGAGGTGAGTCTAATGAACTACCCAGAGCTGGCGCTCATAGCCTTCATCCTGAGCATCGTCTTTTCAATCGGTGGGGTAGGTTCGGCGATAGCGATAGTCCCGGTCATGGGCTGGCTGGGAGTTCCCCTTATGACGGCAAAACCGGCTGGTCTCTTCATAAACACGCTCTCGATGCTTTCGGCTACGCTCAAAAACATAAAGCACGGGAAGCTCGACCACCGCTTCGGGCTCCCGATTTTAATCGTCGCAACGGCGATGGCCCCTGTTGGAGCCTACGCGGGCAAGTTCATTCCCAAGACCTATGTCCTATGGGTTTTTGTTGCATTTCTCATCTATTCGGGCACAATGATGATTTTCTTCAGGCCCAGAAGAAGGGGAAGCGGTGGAAACCACATCGTCGAGGGCTCTCTGATTGGAGGAATAGCGGGCTTCCTCGGCGGTCTCCTTGGCGTTGGAGGGGGCGGAATAATAAGTCCCGCCCTCATAATGCTCGGCTACGAGCCGAAAAAAGTCGCCGCAACGACCGCGCTGGTCGTCTTCTTCTCATCCCTCAGCGGTTTTCTGACCTACTGGGGAATGGGAACGCTTGACTGGAAGCTACTCCTATGGGTCTCGATTCCCGCAATAGCCGGAGGCTGGCTGGGAACGCACCTCATGCACTTCAAGATGAGCTCGGAGCAGGTAAAAAAGGTGATAGGGATCATAATGTACCTCATAGCCATGAAGACGCTCCTAGTGGCTATGGGTTGAAGTTGCTCTCGGTTCCCTTCACCTTTTCCTCCTTTTTCTCTCTCAGTGGTTTCGTTATATCGAAGGCCTTTCTTACTACATTGTTCTCAATGACGAGCTTTTTCACGTACTCCTTTGGCGGGAACTCTATCGCGTCGCAGGGGCAGAGCATTGCACACGTTGAACAGCCGACCATACAGTTGTATGGCCTCGCAACTACGGGCTTCCCCTTCTCCTTATCCCAGTCGAAGACGCGCCTTCCGCAGGTTATGAAGCAGATTCCACATCCGGCGCATTTGTCGTAGTTTATCTTTGGATACCACTCTATCTTCTTCCTGTCAACGCCCCACCACGGGATGACGCTCAGGTCTTTGACGGGCCTTCCAAGTGCGTCTTTTCCTATGATTGGAGCCTCCTCACCGGACATTCCCATCACCTCCGGAGAAAAATGCCAACCTTAATTTAAAACTTTTTTCATATGTTTTTGTTTTCAACCAATGGTTCTGGACGAAACTGACCAGAAAATTTTAAGTTACTTCAAGTGAAGGCTTGGTGATGAAAAATGCTCTGCCTGAGGAACGTTGAATACTCTCAGAACGGCAGGAGAATACTCCGCTCGATAAACATGACCTTCAGGGATGGGATAAGCTACTCGATACTCGGGCCAAACGGCGCGGGAAAATCGACGATAGCGCGTATTTTGATGGGGGAGCTAAAGCCAACCTCGGGCCAGGTTCTCCTCGATGGCGAAGATATAACAGACCTGAGCATTACGGAGAGGGCGAAGCTGGGGATAAGCATGGCCTGGCAGGAGCCGGCCCGATACGAGGGCGTAACTGTGAGGGATTACCTCACCCTCGGCGGGAAGCTCAAAGTTGGCGAGGACGAAATAAAGGAAGTTCTTGAACTCGTCGGCCTGCCCTATGAACTCTATGCCCACCGTTTTGTTGACAAGAACTTAAGCGGCGGCGAAAGGAAGAGGATAGAACTTGCGTCGCTCCTCCTCCTGAGGCCGAGGTACGCAATCCTCGATGAGCCCGATTCTGGCCTCGACATAACGGCGGGAAAGCTGATAGAGGTTATCCTCGACCGCTTCCGGAAGTGCGGCACCACCGTGATACTCATCACCCACCACGAGGGAATTGCACTGAAGACCGACTTCGCCTATTTCGTCTGTGGCGGAAGGATTATCAGAAAGGGCCTCTCGCGAGAGGTTGTTGAGTACTATAAGAATAGGAGATGCTCCTTTGCGGAGGGCTGAGGATGGCGATAAAGGTTGATCTCACGAGGGAATACGAGGCACTGGTTGAGGCATACCAGCGGGAGGGTCTCGACACGTCTCTGTTCGGGGACAGGATAGCGGCGATAATAATCAGCGGGGACAAAATCATCGGCCTCAACAACGTTCCGGGAGTTGAGATAAAGGGTGAAGAAATTGAGAACGGCGTTAGGGCTGAAGTTAGAATCGCGGACAACGTTAAGCTTCCCTTCCCTATACACCTCTGCACGGGTTACCTAAAGAGCGAGGGCTACCAGAGGGTCATTTTTGACATAAACGTTGGCAGAAACTCGAAGGTTAAGTTCACCTCCCACTGCATCTTTCCCTACGCCAAGGACTTCACCCACGAGGCAATAACGAGGATAAAAATCGGGGAAGGTTCAAGCGTGCTTTACAACGATGAGCACGTTCACGGCGAGGGCGTGAGGATGGTTTCTAAAACAGAGGCTGAGGTCGGCAAAAACGCCCGCTACACGGGGAAGTTCACCCTGACGAAACACAGAGCGAAGGAGCTGAAGCTTGAGATGGTCGCGAGGCTCGGTGAGAGGGCCGTCCTTGAGCTTGAGACGAAGGTCAAGGCCGTTAAAGATGATTCAGTTGAGATAAAGGAAGTCGCCTACCTGGAGGGGGCCCACTCGAGGGCGAACCTGAGGAGCACGGCCATAGCCTTTGACAGGGCGAGGGTAAACGTCATAAACGAGGCCTATGGCTTCGGGGACTACGCGAAGGGGCACGTCGAGTGCCACGAAATAGTTAAAGGTGATGCTGACGTTCAGACCGTTCCTCTCCTAAGGGTGAAGAACGATAAGGCCGAGCTCACTCACGAGGCTTCAATAGGCAGGATAAACGAGGCCCAGCTCATCCAGCTCATGGCCAAGGGCTTAACCGAGGACGAGGCGGCGGAGCTCATTATAAAGGGTCTCTTGGGAGAGTGGTAAAAAATCATTCGAGAAGCACGTGCTTTGCTGTTTTTAAACCCGTGATCAGCCACATCGCCAGTAGAAGCCAGTAAAGAACAAAGCCAAAGCCGTCTATAATTCCTATACCAAAGGCTGTACCAACGTTGTGCGTTGCCCCCACGTAGGCTCCGAGTGGGAAGATGAATGCCCACCAGGCGAGGCTGTAGGGCAGGTTGAGTTTTCTGATGTAGTAGAGTGTAATCATTATGGCCATCACCAGCCACCAGACGCCAAATCCCCAGAATATTAATCCAAAGACAAAGAAAGGCTCTTTTACCGTTATAAAGTCGCTGGCCTTAACGAGCGCGTAGAGAGCTGAAGTTCCCGCTCCAATGGGACCGAGGTTTATCCACACGGCTGGAGCCATACCACAGGGCATCGGCTCGTGCCTTATGAAGCGATAAAAGACTATCGCGAAGAGGCCGAGGTAGAGGAAGAAGCCCGCACCCCAGGCGAAGTAGTTGACCGCATAGGCGATCTCCCGGGCAGTTCCAGAGAAGCTTAAGATTAGGCCCGCACCTCCCATGGGAATCACGATAAGCCCCACCGGGGGAATGAACCAGGCTGGGGTAACGGACTTGAGGTCTATCTCCTTCTCCACGAACATCAAATAGGGTATTAGCAGAGCAAAGAATATCGTTAAAACTGTCCCAGGGATCCAGAACGCCTTCGCAATGGTGGTCTTATTGAGTATAGCAAGATAATCAGCAGAGAGGACGAGCATGGCCACTGCTATCGTCCCGTAGAAGTGGCTCACCATCGGATGCTTGAGGTCTTTCAGGGCGTTCTCCGTGTATTTCACCCATCTGAGGAGCCATGGAATTAGAAGTATGAAGAAGAGGAGCGTGTTGAAGTAGACGAGGAACTCTGCAAATCCACTCAAGGCCGGAAGCCTCGATGAGTAAGCCTTGCTCGTCAAAGCCAGAGCTCCAGTTCCCATGACGCTCGCGAACCAGCTCGGTGCAAAGTCCCTTATGTTCACCTTCATCCTATTTCACCAGAAGAGGCATCATGTGAAAAATTTAAATGTTTTCTAAACCAATCGTTGAGAACCTCTCAATGGCCGTGCTTTTCTCCTTCCCTTTCCTTTTCGCGCTCTATCTTCTCCTTCCAGTATGGGTCAACCTCAAGAACCCGATTGATGAACGCCTCGACGACGTCCTTGATTCTTCCGTGCGCTCCAGTAACGACCTCTATGCCGAGCTCGTTGAAGAATGAGATAGCTCTCTGACCCATCCCGTAGGCAAGGACAACATCTCCGCCGTGCTCCTTGACGAACCTCGGAAGGTCTCCGGGCCCGTGCTCCTCGAAGGGCACTTTGACGACTTCAGCGCCTTTAATCTCGTTGTCCTCCACATCAACAAACACGAAGTACTTCGCCCTTCCAAAGTGTCCGCTAACTTCGCTTTCTAAGCCTCTGTCATCCACGGCTGGAACCGCTATTCTCATACCACATCACCCACTTAATTGAAAATTTCTTCTCATATAAGCTTTGTGCATAAGCACAAAAGCCGATATGGTTTCTTTTGAAAGCCTCACCCTTCAGGGCGGGGAGGAGATCAGTCTGGCAAACATCTTTGGGATACCAGTGAGCTCGGGCCAGGCCATTGTTGGGGCTATCTCCGGGGTGAGCGCTTACAAGGGGGAGCCGGTTAACAAAAAGGCCCTCAGAGGAATTTTGAGAGGATGGGTTACCGCCCCCACTTGGGGCAGGTCTTCTGGCGTTTGTACGGGTACGGCTCTTTTCATGCCTTTGAATCTTTTTAAATAGGGGGAAACCAACTCTTTCGGAGGTGAGGAAATGGCTGACTTCAAGTTTGAGATCAAAGCTAGAGACGCCGCTGGAAGAATAGGAAAGCTCACCGTCAACGGCAAGAGCATCGAAACCCCCACCATAATGCCCGTCATCAATCCGAAACAGCTCATCGTGACGCCGAAGGAGCTCAAGGAGATGGGCTTTGGGATGATAATCACCAACTCCTACATCATCTACAAGACGCCTGAACTGAGGGAGAAGGCCCTTGAGCTCGGAATCCACAGGCTCCTCAACTACGATGGGATTATCGAAGTCGATTCTGGCAGTTTCCAGCTCATGCGCTACGGAGAGGTTGAAGTCACGAACCGCGAGATAATTGAGTTCCAGGAGAAGATAGGCGTTGACGTCGGCACTTTCCTCGACATCCCCACTCCTCCAGATGCGCCGAGGGAGAAGGCCGAGGAAGACCTCAGGATAACGCTGGAGAGGGCAAGGGAGGCGGAGGCTGTCAAGAACATTGCCATGAACGCGGCAGTGCAGGGCTCAACTTATCCAGACCTGAGAACCCACGCCGCGAGGGAGCTCAGCAAGATGAACTTTGAAATCCACCCGATTGGTGCCGTCGTTCCGCTCATGGAGAGCTACCGCTACCGCGATTTGGTGGACGTTGTGGTGGCTTCCAAGCTCGGCTTAAGACCTGACAGACCTGTTCACCTCTTCGGCGCTGGCCACCCGATGATTTTTGCCCTCGCGGTTGCGATGGGGATAGACCTCTTTGATTCAGCCAGTTACGCCCTTTACGCCAAGGACGACCGCTATTTAACCCCTGAAGGAACTAAGAGGCTTGAAGAGCTTGAGTACTTCCCATGCTCCTGCCCCATCTGTTCCCGTTACACCCCGCAGGAGCTCCGCGAGATGCCGAAGGAAGAGAGGACGAGACTTTTGGCAATCCACAACCTCTGGGTAATCCGCGAGGAGCTGAACAGGGTTAAGCAGGCAATAAAGGAAGGCGAGCTCTGGCGCCTCGTTGATGAGCGCGCCCGTTCCCATCCGAAGCTCTACGCGGCCTACAAGAGACTGCTGGAGTACAGGGACTACCTCGAGAAGAACGAGCCTGTTACAAAGGCTTCAGCATTCTTCAAGGTGAGCGAAGAGTCTTTGAGCTGGCCTGTAGCGTGGCGCGCAAGGGAGAGGGCCGAGCGCGTCGCTCAAAAGTTCCCTGAGAAAGTTGAGCACCCAATATTCGGCGAGATTCCAAAGTATCTGAGCCTCAGCTACCCATTCGCCCAGAGCGAGGGTGAGGAGGACTTTACGATAGAGAAGCCGAGGAAAGGGGAAGCGAGGAAATACGTGATGGTCGTCGCTGAGTACCAGTTCGGCGAAGGAGCAAGCGAGGCCTTCAAGGATGCGTTCGTGGAGCTTTCGAGGAAGACGGGCATGCCGAGGCAGGTAAAGGCCAGGGGCAAGCACCTCGCAACCTTTAGAGCTGAAGACGGCCTTTTAACTCTTGGCATCGAAGGGGCGAAGAGGCTCCATGAAATCCTTCCGTTCCCGAGGATGCGCGTCGTGGTCAACGAGGATGCCGAACCCTTCGCGAGGCGCGGAAAGAACGTCTTCGCCAAGTTCGTCCTTGATGCCGACGAAAATATCCGCCCCTACGACGAGGTTCTCGTGGTGAACGAAAGAGACGAGCTCCTCGCGACCGGGCAAACTCTCCTGAACGGCGAGGAGCTGAAGGTCTTTCAGAGTGGCTTGGCCGTGAAGGTCAGGAGGGGAATAGAGAAAAGCTAAACGACCTTCCAGAGCTCGTCGGTAGCGGGCCTGGGAAGGGGCCCTTCGTCTCCTCCCCTTATCATAACCCTCTTTTTCTCTCCCAGGAACTCACCGACGATGGCCGCGTTTATGCCCTTTGCCAGGAGCTTTTCTACGACGAACCTCGCGTTGTCGCGGGGAACTGCCGCCAGGAGTGAACCTGAGCTTATCAGGGCGAGGGGATTGAGGCCATAGAAGTTGCATATCCTTTTGGTTTCCTCCCTGATGGGTATCCTGTCAGCGAAGACCCTGAGCCCGAGCTTTGAGGCGTCCGCCATCTCGTGAAGGCCGTTCAGTACTCCCCCCTCCGTTGGGTCGTGCATGGCGTTTGCGAACTCCCTGAGAATCCTCGCCTCTGGAACAATGCTGAGGTACTCAATCAGGCTCTTGGCCCTCTCAACGAGGGACTCACCGAAAACTCCCCTGAGTTCCTCCTCCCTCTCGCTCGCTATTATCGCCGTTCCTTCGAGGCCAGCCCATTTGGTCATCACTATCGCGTCCCCCGGCCTTGCTCCGTCCGGCCTTACAAGTTTTTCAGCCTCACCGAGCATCGTCCCAATGACTATCGGCCTGTCGAGGCCTGGAGTTACCTCGGTATGCCCACCGACTACCGCAACGCCGAGCTTCTCAGCCTCGCGAGAGATTCCCTCAACTATCCCCTCCAGAAGGCTCTCGTCAGCGTTCTCTGGCAGGAGTATCGTCGTCAGGAACCACCTTGGCTCCGCCCCCATAACGGCGACGTCGTTCGCGTTAACATGAACCGCGTAGAAGCCGATCATCTTCGTTGCCCCTGTGATTGGATCGCTTGACGCGACGAGAGTCCCCTCAACTTTCATCGCCGCGGCGTCTATCCCCGTTCCTGGGCCAACGATAACGCCCCTTCCCCTCGAGGGAATCCTGGAGAAAACTAGCTTTTCTAAGATTTCAGGCGGGAGTTTCCCTGGTTCCATACCACCACCAGAGAAATTTGGAAAGAGAAAGAAAAGCCTTTAGGTGTAGTAGTACTCTCCCCTCTCCTTCTGCTCCCTGTCCTTGACGGAGCCTTCCTTGTTGGCCCTCGGCCTTCCTGTGTCAGGGTCTCTGCGGAAGGTTACGCCAACTGATGCCAGGAACCTGTTCATGCCCTCGCGCATGCCCATCGGCTTGCTGGCCTTACCGAACTTTCCGGGCTCACCTTCAAAGACTATCAGCCTGTCGCTCAGATAATCCACCATCATGACGTCGTGCTCGACTATGAGAGCAGTCTTCTCGTTCTTGGCCATGAGGGAGCGGATGGCCTTTGAGACGGCTAACCTCTGCTCGACGTCGAGATGAGCGGAGGGCTCGTCGAGGAGGTAGAGGTCGGCGTCGCGGAGCAGGCAGGCCACTATGGCGACACGCTGGAGCTCACCACCGCTCAGCTCGTTTACTTGCCTGTCGTAGAGCTCTGGGATGCCGAGAGGGTTGAGGAGCTCGGTCTTGTAGAAACTGCTCATGAGCTTGCCCGCGTCAATCTTGCTGAGGAGCTCGTAAACTGTGCCCTCGTAGTCTGTCTTGATGTATTGAGGTTTATAACTGACTGTCAGCGACCAGTCTATCTCGCCTTCAGTAGGCTTCTCGACACCGGCGAGCATCTTCACGAACGTCGTCTTGCCGATTCCGTTCGGGCCGACGATTCCGACGACTTCGCCGATGTAGAGCTCTCCCCCTTCCGCCTCAAGCCTGAAGGAGCCGTAGTCCTTCACAAGCGGCGGATACTCCACGAGAATCTCTCCCTCCTGGCTCTTGCGCTCGCTCTTCTTGCTGAAGTTTATCTCGTAGGGCCTGAAGCGGACGTTCTCGTCGCGAAGGTAACCGCGGAGGAACTCGTTTATGCCGTTGCGCGTCGACTTGGGCTGGGAGAATATACCGTAGGCGCCTGGCTTGCCGTAGACGACGTGGATTATGTCACTCATGTAGTCGAGTATCGCGAGGTCGTGCTCGACGGTCAGGACGTTCTTACCCGACTCGGCGAGCCTCCTGATGATCTTCGCGATCCTGAGCCTCTGTCTTATGTCGAGGTAGCTCGAAGGCTCGTCGAAGAAGTAGAACTCCGCGTTCTTGAGGAGAGCCGCCGCTATGGCGACGCGCTGGAGCTCACCACCGGAGAGGTGCCTTATATCTCTATCAAGGACGTTCTCAAGCTCAAGCTCCTTGACAACTTCTTCGAACCTTCCGCTTTCATCTGCCCTCTTGAGCAAATCGCGAACCTTGCCCTTCACGGCCTTGGGAATTAAATCGACGTACTGTGGCTTGACAACGGGACGAATCTCCCCGTTCTTCAGTCGCTCAAAGTAGTTCTGGAGCTCGTTTCCGCGGAAGGCCTTGATGACGTTGTCCCAGCTATCGTTGTCGCCGCAGAGGTTTGGCACCAGCTGGCCGGAGAGGATTTTAACAGCTGTTGTCTTACCGGTTCCGTTCGGGCCAAGAATACCGACGACCATACCCTCCTTAACGACGGGCAAACGGTAGAGGGCGAAGCCGTTTATTCCGTAACGGTGGACACAGCCCTCTTTAAGCTCCTCAGGGAGGTTCACTATGGTTATAGCGTTGAAGGGACACTTATGGACACATATTCCACAGCCGGTACAGCTCGCCTCCTGGATCACCGGCCTGTGCTTCTCCTCATCTATGATTATCGCCTCACCGCCCATTCGGTTGACGGGACAGACGCGCTCGCACAGGAAGTGACCGCACTTGTCCGGGTTGCACTTGTCGTAGTCGATGACCGCTATCCTCATCTCTACCACCGGGCTAAGCTGAGGGAGAGGATTTTAAAGGGTTGCGGAGAAAAGCTATGAAGCTTAAGGGGATGTGCCGATGGGGATTTCAGTTCCATGCTCATGCCGGGAGGTGCTGGGGTTCTGTGCGGCCTTCATTGTCCTCCTGGCTGTGGCGATCTGGATATCGTTCAAGGACAAACGGGACTGGAAAAAGGTCTTCAGCGCGATACTGCTGACTTCAGCAATAGTCCCCCTCCTGAGGGGAGGTAGGGGGTACTTTCTTCTTGCGTCGATCCTTCTGTTTGTGATGTCAATAATCCTGATATTCATCGTGGAGCATCAGAATAAAGGAGCTCCGGAGCCGGAAGAGAAGGGGAGAAGCGCCATCGATAGGCTTCTGGACTTCATCAGGCTGTTCCTTTCGAGGTTCTTTGTCGGGGAGATGCTGACGTCCCTCTACGGACTGTTCCTCTTCGTGCTGTTTGCGATGACCCTGACCGCGTGGCTCCCGGACGCGATACAGAGCTCCCAGCCATGGTTCGCACTCGCAACGACCCTTTACGTCCTCGATATAATCCTCCTCTCCGCGTGGGTCTACGGACCCCTCAGGCGCAAAAAGCCTGAGAAGCTTCCAGAGACGAAGTATCTGGTCTACGCTCTGAGCAGCCCCGTTAATCCGAGGGGCGATGAGGTCTGGGGAAGCGTTAAAAACGCCTCCTGTGAGGACTTAAGGAAAGACAGAGTCAGGGTGAACATAGTCCCCCTGTACGTCTCAATCTACAACCATTTCCCAAGCCTTGAGAGGATCTTCCTCCTTTACAGCGACGTTCACAAGAGTGAGAAGAACGCGACGAAAAACGGTCTGAAAGCCTTTTTTGAAAAGGCTTCAGAGTGCCTGGAGAAGGAATACAAGCAGTGCGTCTCCTTCAAAGTCCACTGGGGGGAGATTTTTCCGAGTGAGGACACAGAGACAATCCCCTCGCAGGACGATTGAGGTGCACTTCGTCTACATCGGCTCAGCTAACGACGTGATGGAGGTCTACAACAAGCTGAAGAGGGATCCAAGGTTCCTCGAACTGCTCGAAAAACACAGGAAGGAGGTTACCCTCCATATCACCGGCGGAACTGCGGTTACGAGCGCCGCGATGGTACTGCACGCGATAAAGAGGGACGTTAGAGCCGAGTACCTAAGGCAGGACGCGGCGGGAAAGGAACCGGCAGAGGCCCTGAGGGAGATAGACATCGACATCTTCGAGGATTTGGACGACATAGTCAGGGAGCTGAGGGAGTACTTTGAGAAGGAGTAGAGGCTGACGGCACCGACCTCGCCACGCGGGTCTGATCTTTTCTTTTCCCGCGTTTTAGCTTCTCATTTTTGAGGATTAAATCCGTGAGCCAGCCGGGATTTTTTAATTGAGGCCTCTAAATGCCTATTTCTACGTTATAGCACTTTTCCGTCCTTTTCTCGATATTGATCCCGAACATTAAAAAGAGATTATTGCCAGTATTTCGAAAAATTCAGGTTTCTAAATGGAGATAGGTGGAATGATCTCGCCCGAAATCGTCCTTTTGACTGAAAAAGTTCCCGCACTGGCGTTTCCAATTTTTACGTTAAACAAGAGTAATCCGGTGCACGTTTTTGAAAACCGGGCTAAATTGGAGCTTGTTTACATGAAAAGAGACACTAAAAGCCCGTATTGTCCAATAAGGGCAAGATGGAAAAGTTTTTAATGTCGGTGTGAATGAAGGATAATCCTGCGAGTTCGAGCTCAATAAAGGGATTAGGAAACAGATAGGTGGATTGAAGTGGTTAGTGTAAGCTTGAAAACAATCACACGGGTTTGGAAAACGTTTGATTGTGCAGATAGGGTTTTCCGCGCGTTCCACCTCGGGAAACCTCCCGACCGGTTTGAAAACGTCATATGAGGTGATCCCATGAAGTTGCTGACCTTCCTCGGAACGGGTAGGTATCAGCCGGTTTGGTATCGCCTCGGTAAAGAGGAGTTCGAGACTGAATACGTCGCCGAGGCCCTCCACAACTTCCTGAAGCCCGAAGAGGTAGTCGTCTTCGTGACGAGGGAGGCTATGGAGACCCACGGAAGGGAGCTGGAGAAAAGGATACCCGCGAGGTTCGTCCCGATCGAGGTTCCAAAGAAGCAGGAGGATGTCTGGGGCATCTTCGAGGCCATGGTCGAGAGCGTCGGCGAGGGCGAGAGCATAGCCCTTGACATAACCCACGCCTTCAGGCACATCCCCTTCCTGGCATTCCCGGCCATGCTGTACCTCGTGGAGATGAAGGGGGTCAGCGTCGAGGGGGTTTACTACGGTGCTTTCGAGGCCAGAAGCGAGGAAAACGGAAAGACTGTGGCCCCAATCTTTGAGCTGTCCGGCCTTCTTGAGGCGATAGAGTGGCTCTACGGCCTGAGGGATCTCAAGCGCTACGGAAGGGCGGAGGGGCTGAGTGACGCGATAAGAAAGACCAACGCGAGGATTTACAGGCAGGGGATTGGGGAGAAGCCCAGGGTTCTCTCAAGGTACTCGACGGCCCTGAGGAACATCTCGACCCTCCTCCACCTGAACCAGGTTCCCGAGTTCATGGAGACGGTGGCACGTGCCGGAAGGGACTTCGGGAGCTTTAGGGAAGAGGCCGTCCGCTTCCTTCCTGCACTGAGGTACAGCCTTGGAGAGGTCGAAAGGCTGATGTCCTTTGGCTGTTCATCGGGCTACTGCCTCAGAGAAAGCGTGGGGCTCGTTGAGTATATGCTTGAGAAGGGCCTCGTGGCGAACGCCCTTGAGCTTGAGAGGGAGCTGATTGTTAACATTGTGCTGGCAAAGCTCGGCGTCGAGGACTACCTCTCCAGGGAGAACAGGGTCAAGGCCGAGAGAACCCTCGGCTGGTTCGCTGGAAGGGTTAGGGGCGAAAAAGGGCTGGAAAAAACAGACTGGGCGGAGGAGCTTGAGAACTGGGAAGGAAGCGAAGAGCTGGCGAGGGCCTGGCTCAGGATCGGTGAGGTGAGGAACGCAATAGCCCACGCGGGCATGAAGCCCAGGAGGGACAGGCCACAGCCGAAGAGCATAATCAAATCAGCGGTGGAAGTCCTCGAAACGCTTAAAGGTATCGTGGAAACGCTCGGTGAGGAGCATGAGGATAAAGGTTGACTTCGTGGCCGAGGACGGGATCCCCTACGGGGGAACGAGAAAGCACGACGTCCAGGCGTTCATCTACTCGCTCCTCATGGGAACGGAATACGACAGGCTCCACGACGGCAGGGGCTTCAAGTTCTTCACCTTTTCAAACTTCTTCCCGGGGATAGACGTAAGACCGGGCGACAGGAAGAGCTTCGTCATAAGCTCGCCAGACGAGGGCTTCATAGAGACCCTCTACGAAAAGCTCCTGCCCGTGGAGCGCTTCTACATCGGCGGAAAGCCCCTGAGAATAGAGGCCGTGAAGAAATTCCGGCTCAGGCCGACCGGGAGGTTCATAACCGGCTCGCCCGTTGTGGTGCGCTCGATAACGGGGAGGGGATTCTTCACATTCCACCACGAGAACAGCCTCGACCACTTCATCCGCGCAATCACCGAGAACGCGGTGGCGAAGTACACCGCCTTCACGGGGGAGCCTTTCCAGCTCGACGGCCCGATCTTCGAGAGGATGGTTCCATACGTGAGGAAAAAGGGCTGGATTGACGTCTACGTCAGGGTGAACATAAGGGGTCGCTATTTTGACGTCCCCGGCTCGAACTGGAAGCTCCTCCAGGCGAGGATAACCCCTGACAACCGGGACTTCTACGCCTTCCTCATGGACGCGGGCCTTGGTATTCTCAACTCCCTCGGCTTCGGCTTCATCAACCCGATCAAACCCGGCAACAGGGGGAGAACAAAAGACAGGGCTTTTAAAGTGTGATTCTTGGCTTTACTTTTTCTTTTATGTCGCAGTGAGATAATTGACAGGTTTTAGAAGTCCTTAAGCCAAAAAACCCAAAATTGGAAGGTTTTTAGGGCGGAACAAATGGAGCCAGCGAGAGCGCTTTATCGGGCGATCAAACGCTTCTTGAGTGAGATAGGTGGAAGGATTTCCTCAAAAAATTCTCCAACAGCCGTAAGGGGGCACAAAAAGCTTTTCCATTTTTCCAACTTTTGGAGGTAATAACCGCAACATCAACACCCAAAACCCTTCAAAAAAGGCCAAATCGCCGGAATAACACATGTTATAAGATTTTAAGGCAAAAGAAGGAAATCTGGAAGGTTTTAAAAACGGCACCAAACCGGGCTTCAAGCGTCCCCGTCCTGGCCAGAGAAACGTTTTCCCGGGAGATACATGGAGCAATTTTTGATGCAACGCCCCGGCTTGAAGCGGGGAGCACTCTCAAATGTGACGACCGGAAAAGGCGGCTTTTTGTCTCCCAAACAATTCAGGAGGGCCGCGAAAACCCCCGCCGCATATTTTACCATCATCAATAGTTCCAAAAACCGGCGGAACGCCCGCGGGTGGAACCCCCGGAGATATGCGAAAAGTTTAAATAGGAGGTTTTCCACTTTTAATTCGCCAAAAGTGCCGAAAAAGTGAACCGTTTGCAAAGGTCTTAGAAGAGTGTAAACTCTTCTCCCGTTCCCAACCAGTGCTTTTCTTCTTCAGCGTCTTCACGGGGCCTATTTCCGCTTTACGGGGAGGTTATAAACGGAATCAATGAACCTGTCCAGGCCGGGGCTTCTCAAACCCCTCGCCCTTAGAATCCCCCGGATTCCCACCATTTTTTCATACAGAACGCCGGCAAGGCGCTCAAAGCTCTCGAACCCAATTGCGTCCCTCTGAGCTTTAAGCTCTTCAAGAACCACGTTAAAATCAACTCCCAGCTCAAGCAGTCTCAAAGGTCATCAACATCCTTTGAACGGCCCAGAGACGTAACACCCTTGAAAAGGAAGATGTCCTCAAGAGACACCAGGTGAACTTTGAGCTTCTCCAAGTCCCTGAACTCCCCCGGAACAAGCGCCCTCCTCATCATGCTTTCCGTCAGCTGGACTCCTCCCATAACACGCTTCACAAAGACGTCAAGGTTGAAATTTTCCCTCTCTGGGTCGATCTTCTGGTAAATCGCATCGGCCCCAAGCTTTTCCTCGTACTCATGACCGAAGACCTTCAGGTAAACCACGACCCCACCGCTCGTTCTCAACTCCGGCGATGGGTTCGTGAGGACTTCTTCAAATACCTTCAAGCTTCTGTAATTCCTGAGAACGACGTCAACATCAGCGGTCGCCGGTTTAACGCCCCTCAGGGCGAGGTTTCCACCCCCAATGAGGTAAACCCCAATCTCCGGCGAACCCATGAGCTGGGCCTTTTCATCGAGCAGGGCAAACTCACGGATTAGCCTTTCCCTCGTTATCATCATCACAACCTCCAAAATACTGGCGACATAGCTCTTCAACCTCCTCACGGGAAGGGAACGGGTAAGGTTTATCCTCTCCATGCAGGTACTCAAGCACTTCTTCAACAGTATCGGAAACACCGAATTTGGCCGCGAGTTTCCTGAGCCTGCTCTCCTCAAAGCCCTTCGCCTTGAGGAGGACAACCGTGTAAAGCAGTTCCCTCGCGTCCCTTCCGAGCGTTAAAGCGTGCACGACGACCTCTTCGAGGGCAAGGCTTTTGGCCGGCCAGTAATAATGGTAAACCCCTGCTGAGATCAACGGAAGCCCGAAGTCCGAAAAGCGGGCCAGGCCCGTGAGCTGGAAGTCATCAACGCTCTTCCCCCTGAAAGTCCCCGTCGCGAGTATGAACTCCTCAACACCGCTCCAGACGACGGAGGCGTTGGGGTCAAACTCTCGCGCCTTAATCGAGTTCTGGAGGTAAAAGTACTCGTCGGCGAAGGTCTTGAAAAGAGAAAAGCGCTCGCTTATAAAGTAGCCTTCCTTTTTCTTTCCCACGATGAGCCCCTCCATGAGCCGGTTGAGGACCCTGTGGAGCGTTGCCCTGCTCACGTTTGCCTTCATCTGTATGAGCCAGAGGGGCTGGGGCTTCTCGACTTCAAGGGCCGCGAGGACTTTCAAGCTGTTCCCCGTCAAAACGCCGATTATGTCCCTGCCTCTCAGGGGGCTTGGGTTCAAGATTAAGGGCCTGACCGTGGTCGGGAAAATGGCGTTGAGGAGTTCAATTGCCTTGTTCCTTGCGGGCCTAACAACGACAGGCTTTTTCCCTTCAAGCTCGACGAGGCCCTTCTTCTCAAGGGAACACAGGAGTGTTGAGAGCCGGCCCTTTGAGAGGCCTATCCTGCGGGATAACTCTTTCAGCGTGGTGGGTTCGTCAACTGCGAGGAGAGTCTTGAGCTCGGCCTTCGTGAGTGTCATGTCTCAAACTTCCAAACGTTTTTATAAAAACGTTTTGGTTTTTGAGACACCAAAAAGTCAAAAGAAAAAGCAAAGGCGGTTCTTCATTCCCTGAACAATTTTCACAGATTATTCATCCTTAATTCGCCAAAAGTGCCGAAAAAGTGAACCCTTTGCAAAGGTCTTAGAAGAGTGGAAACCATTACCCTCCCGTTGGACTTTCGGTTTTTGAACCATTCGGTTGGTTAAGCAAACTTTTTAAGTGGGTTTAGCGAACTGAACCCGGTGGGAGAATGGAAGCTGAGGAAAAGCTTAGGAAGGTTATTAAGGAGTTCAACCGCCTTCACGGGAGCGAGGCCAGGGCGAGGGTTCTAAAGCTTGAGGGAGATGAAGTTATCATGGAGTTCGAAGGCTCCTTCTGCGCCACCTGCGGGCTCTATGATTACTTCGACGACATCAAGTGGGATGCTATGGATTTGGGCCTTGAGCTTGAGCCGGTTGAGGTTCTTGAGGCTGAGGAGGACGATTTTGAGCACGGGCGCTACGTTGTCAGGTACAGGATCGGGAGAAGGCCCGTCCTCGGCGGTAAGGATTAAGTTTGCAAAGGTCTTAGAAGAGTGCAAGCTCAGCGCGATTGGCGGGCCGGTTCTCCGGGTTTGGACGGGCTCTCAGAGCCGTGCAAACATCTGCCCCAAAGGATGTTCGCTGCACAACCGTGGATGATATAGCAAAATTTTTAACCTGAATGTTGGTTATAGCAACTTGAAGTACGATAACGGCAAAACTGTGATGGGATTAGGACACCTGATTAACCCGTCGGGGAAACGTTCTTTTGGACAGGGAGGGGTAACCCATGAGAATAAAGGCCATTGAGCACCTCTTTGACGTGACCCCGTCAGTGATAGCCGGCTGGATGCTCGGCGGGGAAATCCCCCCTGAGTGGATGAAGCTTTCCCTTCTGGACGGGCTTCACTGGAACGGGGAACCAAGACTGAGGCACCCCATAAGCGCAGAGCCCCTCGAACTTAGCGAACTGAAGGCGTTTTTGTCAAGGAACGACGCAAAAGACATCCTTGAAAGGCTCAGGGATGCTGAACTGGAGCTCAGGGATGAGGCCTTAATGAGGGAGGAAAAGGCAAGGGAAGTCTGGGACAGACTGCCGGGGCTCCTCTATCTCCACTACATAGAGGTTCTGAGGGATGCTGACGGAATCGACCCCAAAAGGCTCGCGGAGGAGCTGGTTCACATCCCGGCAGACCCGGCTTTTCCTGACCACGACTGGCTCAGCAGGGCGGAAGTTTACGCGAGCATAAAGGCCATAGAGGAAGAGGGAGACCGTGTTTACCTTCTCAGGTTCAAGATATCCCCCGTCCAGGGCTTTATAGGGAACGCCAGAAAGGAGCTGGACTTCTGGGCAGGGAGCCACGTGCTCAGCACCCTCACTTACAGGGCAATAGAAGTTTTGGTAGAGAGGGAATGGCCCGGAGCGATAATCTTCCCACACCTCAGGGGACAGCCCTTCTTCGTATACTCGTACGGTGGGAATGTTTCAAGGGAGGAGTACATAATCCCCAATATGCCCAACAAGATCCTCGCCATCGTGGGCCTGAAGGATGGGAGAGAGGCAGAAGAGATTGAGGAGGAAATAAGGAGGGCAGTCCTCGGCGGGATTGAGGAGCTCTTCAGGGGAGCATGGGAGTACTTCGAGATGGACGAGCTCATCAGGTCAATAGAAAGCGGGCTCGGGGTGAGCGCCGATGACCCCTTTGAATACTACCTCAACTTCGCCCGCGACTATTTCAGAATAACCGTTGAGGTCATACCGTACGAAAAGCTTCCCGTGAAGGATAAGTGGATTGGGGAGATCGTCGGGAAGACTCATGGTGACAGGGAAGCCTACTACCCCTATCTCTTCGCCGTCCTCGACCAGCGGACGGAGTTCAAATCGGCCCGCTTCGAAAAGCCCGTTGTTGAACCGGGCTTTAAGTGCACCCTGTGCGGCGAGTTGCCAGCCGTTGGGAACTACCTTGGTGACAAGGTTGTCCCGAGGAGCCTGCTGAGGCAGGCGTGGAACGATCACGTGAAAAGGCTCAGGGACAGGGGAAAGACCGAGATACGGGAGAACGAGAGGCTCTGCCCGCTGTGCCTGGTGAAGCGCTACTATCCAAGAACCATCGAGAGAAAATTCGGTTCCAAGCACTGGGTCAGCTCGGTGAGCGAGGTTGCCCTCAGGGGGACGGAATGGGAAAGGATACTCGACGCGGCAAGGAACGGGGTCGCCTACGGAACGGGGAACACTGCAAAGCTCGTAACGAAGCTCTCCGAGCTATTCAACATTCTCGGCTTTAACTCGGAGGTAGTTTATCCCGAAAGCTGGACGAGCGTAAAATCCCTTGCAAAGGTCTATGGATGGGAAGAAGACTACGTTAGGAGGGTTCTCGCGGGTAAGTTCGGCAGTCCTGAGCGCTTCGTGGAGGACATGAGGGAACTGCTCGTTGAGGTTCAGAAAGGGGTAGGAAGTCCCAGAGCGTACTACGCGATGCTGAAGATGGACGGCGACAACATGGGCAAAGTCATAAGCGGTAAGAAGGGAATGCGCGAGGTTCGTGCATACCTTGAGGCCCGTGAATATGTGGGAGACTTCAGAAAACCCGTAACGCCCCCAGTTCACCAGGCAATAACCCGCTCCCTTTCAAAGTTCGCCGTCGAGAAAGTTCGTGAAAAGGTGACGTCCGGAAGGGGAGAGCTAATACTGGCGGGAGGAGACGACGTCCTGGCCCTTCTTCCTGTAGACAGGGTCATTGAAGTCGCTTTTAACCTCCAGAAGGAGTTCAGAAAGGACTGGGAGGGCTTCGACTACCTGCAAGGGAAGACAAGGAGCATGAGTGCGGGGATACTCGTCGTCCACTACAAGGAGCCCCTCTACCACGCCTATAATCTCCTCAGCGAACTTGAGCATCTAGCGAAAAATTCCGGTAGAAACGCCCTGGCAATCGGCTATCTCACCCACAGCGGTTCTTACTATACAGTGGTAGTGAACTGGGACGCGTTTGAGGGGGAGACCCTCAAAAAACTGCTGGCGCTTCTCGGCGAGGAGAAATCAAACAAAAAGCTCAGCACGAAGTTCATCTATGAGGTGATGATGGACATAGAAAACTGGCCGGACATCCCAGATGCCATCATGGAGCTTTTCAAGTTTGAGCTGAACAGGCACTCCGAGATGAGCAGGGAGGAAGTTGCAGATGTTCTCAACACCTTCCGTGAGCTTGCGAGACACGTTCGGCCCTCCGGGATTCCAGAGGAGGTTCTTGAAAAAATCAAGGATGCCATTATCGTTGACCCTGAGAAGCAGACAATCAAAAGTGAATGGCCCGGGGCTCTGCTGAAACACGCCAGAGAAAAAGGTCTGGACGAGACCACCGTGGCAGGGATTATGAAAGAACAGCTACGCGGAGCACTTCTCCTCCTGAAAATCCTGCGCGAAATGGGGGTGGGCTCATGAGGATTATAATGCGACCAAACGACGTCCTCTTCCTGAACGCAGGGAGGGAGTTCTCAGCGGGGGAAACGCACCTCGGGATCACCCAGACCTTTGTCCCTCCCCACACGGTGGCTGGAGCAATTAGATCCGCCCTCTACTTCAAAGACTCAAAAGGGTTGGATCACCTCATCAGGGCCGGCGAGGAAGAGCCCGGCTTTGAGATACTGGGAGTGTTTTTCTGGAAGGGCACCGAGCTCTTCCCCCTGCCGGCTGACGTGGTGGAGGACGAGGACGGGAGGCTTGTCCTAGCCTCCCCGGAGGGGGACGTGGTGACGGCGTCTGGAAGCATACACTTCAGCCCTGCAACTGGGTTCATCCGGCTGGACACCCTGCTGGACTACCTTCAAGGGAAGGAGGTGGACTTCGAAAAGGCAGTCATCTCCAATGAGGACGTTTATACTCTGGAAGACAGGATAGGAATAGGGCTAACCGAGAAAAAGACAACCGCCGAGGGCCTGCTGTACAGAACCCGCAACCTGAGGCTTAGAGAGGGCATCGGCGTTTCTGTGTGGCTGGGCGAAAGGGGGGACCAAGTCCGCGATGCCCTCGGCGCCACCGGGCTCCTCCGCCTCGGCGGCGAGGGGAGGTTCGTCAGATACTCCTTTGATGACGACCAGGTGCCAGAACTCCCGGAGATGGACGTGCGGGGAAGTCTTGTCAGGCTCTATGTCGCGACCCCCCTTGTGCTCATCACGCGCAGGGATGGAAGAGAGTACTCCACCTGGAATCTGCGGCATGAGCTCTCAAAGGCCCTTGGAGTTAAGGCCGAGAAGCTGCGGATAAGGTGGTTCTTCAGCAACGGGATACTCCCGCTTACGGGCTGGGACATGAAGAACAAATACCCCAAGGCTGTCCGCTATGCTGTCTCCCCGGGAAGTGTTTACTACGTCGAAATTGAGGGTGGTTTAAGCTCACTCCCAGGTTACCTTAAACTCGGGGAGCTAAAAAACCTCGGCTACGGCCTTGTGCTCCCCGGGTTGATTGAAAGCTGAGGTGATGAAAATGTTTGAAAAAGCCCTTATCTTGGGAATGTACGCGGTTTCGCCCCTCCACCCCGGTAGCGGCTCGGAAATAAGCGTTATAGACCTTCCCGTGCAGAGGGAGAAGCACACCGGCTTCCCCGTAGTCTGGGGTCAGAGCCTCAAGGGCGCGCTCAGGCACGCGTATGAAAAACGGGACAAGGAAAAGGCCACCGTTATCTTCGGGCCCGAGACTGACAGGGCCAGCGAGCACGCGGGTGCCATAAGCGTTGGTGACGCAAAGGTTCTCCTGTTCCCCGTGAGGAGTGCAAAGGGAGTGTTTGCCTACGTCACCAGCCCCCTCGTCCTGAGGAGGTTTCTGGAAGACCTGTCGCTGGCAGGACTTCAGCCGGGGAACATCCCAATCCCAGAGGAAACTACCGTCCACAGCGGAAGCGTAGTCACCATATCAAAGAACGGAGAACACCATATCGTCCTCGAAGATCTCCGCCTGAAGGCCAGAACCGCGGATCTCTCGGGAATCGCGGAGGAAATCGCAAAGGTCGCTCCAATCTCAAAGGAAGGGCTCCTGAAGAGGCTCGTCATAGTCCCCGACGACGTGTTCTCCGCATTCGTCAGGGTTGGTACCGAGATCGTGGCCAGGGTAAGAATAAATCCAGACACCGGGACGGTCCAAGAGGGCGCCCTCTGGTACGAGGAGTTCATTCCAAGGGACACCGTTATGTACGCTGTGATAGCCGTTTCAAAGCCAAGGAAGGAACACGCAGAGCTGAAGGACGCCGAAAGTGTTGCCAGCGAGCTCAAAGAGTTCATCAAAGATGCCTCCTACCTTCAGATAGGCGGAGACGAAACCGTTGGCAAGGGCTTCGTGAAGCTCTCGTTAGTGTGAGGTGGTGTGGATGAACCTTAAAGGGCTCGAACAGGAAAGGGGCGCCTATGCGTACTCAAGGGTTAAGGAGATAGCCACAAAGGAGTGGGCCGATGATTACAAGTCCTACGTTAAGAGCGCCCCGACGCTCATACTCACCAACGGCCTCGCCCAGACGCTCGCGTTTTACAAGTCGAAGAAGAAAGAGGCCTGTGACCGGCTCTTTGATGACATAGACCTGTGGATGCGGGGCCGTTATTACACTCCAGGTCAGAACTGCGGGGGGAAGAAAGTCGAGAACGCCCTGGAGTGGCTGATCAACTGCGCCAGCTCAATAGAGGTTCTCGAAGCCACGCAAGACGTCTTAAGCCTCCTCAACTGGTTCAAGCGCTTCGTTGACGCGATGATAGAGAAGGATAACAAAAAAGCGGTGGTAAGTAATGAAAGATAAGGGAGGGAACCCCTTCCTCTACCTCTTTCCCCACGATGTCAGGGAGCTCATTGAAAGTCCTGAAAGCGTGGACAATCTCTCCCTCCTGCTCGACAGGTTCGCGCCCTTTATGGAAGAAAAGGGAACACTGAAGACCTCCGGAGCCGTGCTGAAGAGGTTCTTTAGAGGAGCACCGGCGCTCAAGGAGAATGTCATAACGGAGTACTCCCGCTACCTCAGCGAGTATCTCCTTATGCTCCAAAAGAAGGCCAAGGTTGTAAAAGTCCTCAGGACAAAGAGCCGGCTGATTGTTGGCCTCGGGGACGAGAGCGTTTACGAGACAAGCATAAGGCTCCTCAAAAACTACGGTATGCCATACATACCCGGCTCGGCCCTGAAGGGAATAGCGAGGTACAGGGGAATAGAGGCCATAGCCGAGGCCAACCCCGAAAGGGACTTTTACGAGACCGTGAAGCTAATAGACAGCGCCCTGACAACGGGTGAGAACGTTGAAAAGCTGTCCATGGAGCTGAAACCCGCTAGCGTGAACGGTGTTGAGGTGAGCGTGGAAACGCTAGCGACACTCTTTGGAAAGGGAGGCGACAAGGGACACGAGGGCTGTGCAGTATTCTTTGACGCAATGGTATCACCAACTGCAAAAACTGCGGAGCCTTCGAGGATTAAGGAGCTGTTAAATAGGGAGTTGAGAATTGGAAACGTCCTTTCAGTCTTCGAGTTTGACATAATGAACCCGCACTACGGCCCCTACTACCAGGAAGGCAAGCCACCCGCGGAGTGGTACGAACCCAAGCCCATAACCTTCATTACTGTCAGGAAAAACGTCCCCTTCGTCTTTGCAGTGGGAACCTCAAAGGTGTGCCAGGAAGGTGCCAAAGTGGCCTGGGAACTCCTCCGGGACGCCCTTAGTAGGAACGGTGTTGGCGCCAAGACTGCCCTCGGCTACGGGAGGTTTGGATGATGTACGGGGCAACGATCAGGCTTAAGGCTGTCAGTCCCCTCTTCATGAGGGGGGTCGACCAGAGAAAGGCAGAGTTCCGTTCTGCAAGCGTGAAGGGCGTCATGCGCTGGTGGTTCCGGGCGCTGGCAGGCAACTACGTCTCATCAATTAAAGAGCTGAGAAATTTGGAGGGATCCCTCTTTGGCATGGCAGGGGACTCGAAGAGCAGGAGGAGTAAGGTCGTGATCGAGGCGCGGAGCTTGAGCAAGCCGACGCCGATCCATTTCGGGGGGAGGGGGAACGAACTCGACTGGGACTCCTGGGTAAAAGACCTTCCATATCTCTTCTTCTCGATAAAGATCGGGGCCAGAAAGGGTCAGGTGAACCAGTTCTACAAGCCGGGCTCAAGGTTCGAGATTACGATAAAATCCCACGATTTAAAGGCGTACAAAGCGGCGATGGCATCGCTCTGGAGCGCGGTGGCGCTGGGCGGTTTCGGGTTCAGGGCCAGGAGGGGGGCGGGAAGCCTCTGGTTCGACGGGAAGAACGGGGCAATGGAGGCCTTGGAACTCCCGACAACGCTGGAAGCCCCCGACGACTTAAGGAGAGGAATAGGGCGGGCCATAAGACTTGTTGGCAACGCGATGGACAAAGAAGAGCTCCCCCTGAAGCCGACAATGGACTATCCCACTCTAACGGAAACAAGCTCGATAGTAGCCGTCCTGGGCGTGGAAAGGAACCCCAAGCTCGCTCTCAAGGGGTTCCAAACTAGGTATCAGTCTTTCAGGAGGAACAGGAAACCAACGACGAGGAACGTAGTGTTTGGACTGCCGATAGTTAAGGGCAGGCTTGGCAGCCTCAAAAACGATGCAAAAGGTGCCAGGAGGGCCTCGCCCCTGCTCGTCAGCGTCAAGCCCTTCGGGGGAGGTTACCGCGTCGTCCTCGTGAAGCTCAGAACCAGAAGGTTCCACGAAAATGAAAGGCTTAACCGGGTTGCAGACTGGGAGGCCCTGAAACTGCTGGACGGGAAGCTAAACGAGACCGTTGTCTTCGGGAATTTATCGAACTTTGAGTCCAAAAATGAACGATGGACAAGCCTCTAAAACCTGAAAAGGGGATTTCAGATCCTTCTTTCTTTTTCAGCCTGCTTATGATCAGACCAATTTTGATAAAAGAGTTTTATGAGAATGCCAGAAAAAGAGGGAAAAATCCGGAAAACAGCAAAAAAGAAATTTAATGGCCCTTTCGGTGATTTAAGGAGAGATGGAAAAGTTTTCATTGTGAACCATACCCAGGTAATATCCTGCCCCCAATACTCAATTGAAAAAATTTCCGAAGAGAAACGATGCAGTAACCTTATTTGCCAATAGGGGCAAAAAAGTGAACCGTTTGCAAAGGTCTTAGAAGAGTGTAAACAACGACAAATACGACAGCCCTTTTGAGGTTTTCAACTGTTCTGGGAAGGAGCTCGTAAAAGCTTGCCAAACCCTTAAAAGAGAACCCCTCAACGTGCCCTTGGTGAGAGTATGACCTACTGGACGAGCGAAGACAACGTTGCCGGAAAGCCCGGGACGGCGCTCTTCATAATACTCCCGACAATCGGCTGTTACCGCTTTAGAATTGGAAAGGCCTGCTACATGTGCGCTTATCCAGCCGCCGCCCCGAAGGTAAAGTGGAGCCAAGAAGCTATTGTGGACTACGTGAGGGAAGCCCTCAAAAAGATCGAAGGTAAAGACGGCCCGTTTGCCGTTAGGATGTTCACCTCTGGCTCGTTCCTCGACAACGGCGAGCTAAAGCCCGAAACGAGGAGAAAAATCTTCAAGCTCTTGGCTGAGATGGACAACGTTGAGGAAATCGTTATCGAGAGCAGGAGCGAGCTAGTACGCTACGATGCAGTTAGGGAGCTCGCTGAAATCGTTCCCGGCAAGCACTTCGAGGTAGCGATAGGCCTTGAGACGGCCAACGACGATATAGCTGACATTTCAATCAACAAGGGTAGCACATTCGCGGACTTCGTGAGGGCTGCGGAGATAGTCCACGAGGCGGGTGCAAAGGTTAAAACTTACCTCCTCCTGAAGCCTATTTTCCTTAGCGAGAGAACGGCTATTGAGGACGCCAAGGAGAGCATAATCAAGGCCGAGCCCTACACGGATACGTTCTCGATAAACATAACGGACATCCAGAAGGGAACGCTCTACGAGAGGCTCTGGGAGAAAGGTGAATACCGTCCGCCCTGGCTCTGGAGCGCGGTCGAGGTTTTAATCTGGGCGAAGAAGCGCTTCCCGAACAAGAGAATCCTGAGCGATCCCGTTGGAGCTGGCTCCGAAAGAGGCCCACACAACTGCTTGACGGACTACGATAAGGTCATAGGAAAGGCCATCAAGAAGTTCTCAGCTACACAGGATCTGAGATACATCGAGAACCTGAAGCCGGAGTGTAAGGAAAGATGGAAGTACATAGTCGAGAACGGCCTCCTCGACTGGCAACTGGTGACGTGGTGATCCTTCGGGAAGTCCCTCTCATTTCCAAAACTTTTGTCCAGAATTAATCCTGTTCTCGAATGAGCCTTTTCTGAACATCGATGTTCACTCGCGAAACCTTTAAATTTTGACAAACGTAAAACCACTGTGTCGGAGGGTGATATTGATGGCGGACGAAGTCAAAACTGTCGTCGAAAAAAACGGCTATCTCGTCGTCGCAAAGGCAAATGGAAGAGTTGAGATTGACGTTGATACGTTTCTCTGCAAGGGCTGTGGAATCTGTGTCGAAATGTGCCCAAGGAAGGTCTACGAGTGGAGCAAGGAGCTCAGTGAGAAGGGTGTCCACTATCCAGTTCCGGTTCATGCCGAGAAGTGCGTCAAGTGCAAGCTCTGTGAGTTACTCTGCCCGGACTTTGCGATATCAGTAAGGTGATTAGCATGATAATCCGGGGTGACGAGCCTGAGCAAATCAGGCTCCTCAGAAAGCTCTACAAGCCCGGCAACTACTTCATGCAGGGCAACGAGGCCGTAGCTTACGGCGCTCTATTTGCGGGCTGTCGCTTCTACGCGGGCTACCCGATAACCCCCTCGAGTGAGATAGCAGAGACAATGGCGAGAGAGCTCCCCAAGCTCGGCGGCTACTACCTCCAGATGGAGGACGAGATAGGGAGCATAGCAGCTATGATTGGAGCCTCCTGGACTGGCCTAAAGGTCATGACTGCAACGAGCGGCCCCGGCTTCTCGCTGATGCAGGAAAACCTCGGCTACGCGGCAATGACTGAAACCCCGCTCGTCCTCGTTGATGTGCAGAGGAGCGGGCCTTCAACGGGTCAGGCCACGAAGGGCGCCCAGGGCGACTTCTTCCAAGCTAGGTGGGGAACCCATGGCGACCACCCGATAGTTGCCCTCTCACCGACCAGCGGACAGGACGCCTTCTGGGAGACGATAAGGGCCTTTAACATCGCCGAAAGACTGAGAACGCCAGTCGTGGTTCTCTTCGATGGAATCTTGGCTCATACGCGTGAGCTCGTTAAGATACCCGACGTTTCAGAAGTGGAGATAACCTACCGCAAGCTCCCCCGGAACGAGGAGGAGGCTAAGCTTCCCTTCGGCGACCCGCACGGAGACGGCGTCCCGCCGATGCCCCTCTTCGGACACGGCTACTTCACCCACGTGACAGGCTCGACCCACAAGGAGAACGGCCTGAGGGACGTCTACACGCCGGAAGTCCACGACAGGCTCGTGAGGAGGCTTCACAGGAAGATAGAGAAGAACAGGCACGTTTACGAGAAGTACGAGGAGCACTTTACCGATGATGCTGAGATACTCGTCGTCAGCTGGGGAGTAACGGCAAGGCCCGCCCTCGGAGCGGTTCTAAAGGCGAGGGAAGAAGGCATAAAGGCCGGCCTCTTCGTACCCAAAACTGTTCACCTGTTTCCTGGAGAGAGGATGAGGAAACTTGGGAAGAAAGTTAGGGCCATACTCGTCCCGGAGATGAACCTCGGCCAGATGATCCTCGAAGTCCAGCGCTACGTCAACGATGATGTTCTGCTCAAGGGCGTGAACAAAATCGGCGGAGTGCCCCTCACAGTTGAGGAAATCCTGCGCGAGATTAGGGGTGTTGCTTGATGGCGAAGGAAATCTATTCCACTTACCCTATGGTCAAATACCTCCGCAAGGAGGCCTTGCCTACAGCCCTCTGTCCCGGCTGCGGCGGCGGAACGGTTTTGAACGCCTTCGCCAACGCTGTTGACCAGCTCAAGATCGACCCCAAAGACCTGGTGGTCGTGAGTGGAATAGGCTGTTCCGCCTGGATAGCCTCGCCCTACTTCTTGGCCGACACGCTCCACACGACCCACGGGAGGGCTATAGCCTTCGCGACCGGCGTTAAGGTCGGCCTTCCCGACAAGAAGGTCGTCGTCATAAGTGGCGATGGTGACCTGGCAAGCATAGGCGGAAACCACCTCATCCACGCCGCGAGGAGGAACATTGACATAACCGTAATACTCGTCAACAACTTCATATACGGAATGACCGGCGGGCAGGTTGCTCCAACAACGCCCTTCGGCGCTATAACGACGACAACACCTTACAGAAACATCGAGCACCCGCTGAACGTATCTGAGACCGTGGCCGCCGCTGGGGCGAGCTACGTGGCCAGGTGGACTACTGCCCACGTTTATCAACTCATCGAGAGCATAAAGAAGGCCCTCACCGTTAAGGGCTTCTCGCTCGTGGAGGTAATCTCCCAGTGTCCCGTCCAGTTCGGGAGGAGGAACAGGATGAAAGAGCCAGCAGAGATGCTCCGCTGGTTCCTGAAGAACAGCGTCCCGATAAGCAAGGCCAGGAAGATGTCGCCTGAAGAGCTTGAGGGCAAGTTCGTCATCGGCGAGTTCGTCAGCAGAGAAAGGCCCGAGTTCACCGAGGAGCTCAACAAGCTGATTGACGAGGTCCAGGAGCAGTTCGGACTCAAGGAGGTGTGAAGGATGCAGATTAGGCTCGCCGGAATCGGCGGTCAGGGCGTTGTGCTCGCGGGGGTAATACTCGGTGAAGCCGCCGCGATTGAGGGTTTGAACGTCCTCCAGACGCAGGACTACAGCTCCGCGAGCAGGGGTGGGCACTCAATAGCCGATGTCATAATCTCAAAGGAGCCGATTTACGACGTGATTGTTACGAAGGCTGACGTCCTCGTTGCGCTCCACCAGCTCGGCTACGACACCGTTAAGGACTCGCTGAAGGAAAACGGGCTCCTGATAATCGAGACCGATTTGGTCAAGCCAGATAGGGACTACCTAGGTGCCCCCTTCACGAGAATCGCCGAAGAAACTACGGGCCTTGCCCTGACCGTTAATATGGTGGCTTTAGGTTATCTCGTGGCTAAGACCGGCGTCGTGAAAAGGGAAAGCGTTGAGGAAGCTATACGGAGGCGCGTCCCGAAGGGAACGGAGGATGTGAATATTAAAGCTTTCAGGGCAGGTTATGAGGAGGGATTGAGATGAGGTACCCGTTTCCCGTTGGCAAGTCTGACTTCATTCAGGGGGATGAGGCAATAGCAAGGGCAGCTATACTCGCCGGCTGCAGATTCTACGCGGGCTACCCGATAACGCCCGCCAGCGAGATATTTGAGGCTATGGCCCTCTACATGCCCCTCGTTGACGGCGTGTGCATCCAGATGGAGGACGAGATAGGGAGCATAGCCGCGATAATAGGCGCTTCTTGGGCCGGTGCGAAGGCAATGACTGCAACGAGCGGCCCCGGATTCTCCTTAATGCAGGAAAACCTCGGCTACGCTGTTATGACCGAGACGCCGATAGTCGTCGTCAACATGATGCGCGGTGGCCCCTCAACCGGTCAGCCGACGTTCCCATCGCAGGGAGACATAATGCAGGCCATTTGGGGAACTCACGGAGACCACATGCTCATCGTCCTCAGCCCCTCGACAGTTCAGGAAGCCTTTGACTTCACTATTAGGGCCTTCAACCTGGCGGAGAAGTACAGAACTCCCGTCGTAATCCTTGGAGACGCCGAGATAGCCCACATGCGCGAGCGCGTTTACATCCCTAATCCGGACGAGATAGAAATCGTGAACAGGAAGCTCCCCGCCAATGAGGAGGAGGCCAAGCTCCCGTTTGGAGATCCACATAGCGACGGCGTTCCCCCGATGCCGATATTCGGGAAGGGCTACCGCACTTACGTGACTGGCCTGACCCACGACGAGCGCGGAAAACCGAGAACCGTCGAGCCTGAAGTTCACGAGAGGCTCATCAGGAGGATTTACCGCAAGATACTCGACCACAAGGACGAGATCATCAGCTACGATAAGTTCATGCTCGACGATGCGGAAGTGGCGATAGTAACAACCGGAATAGTCTCGCGCTCCGCTATAAGGGCCGTTAAGATACTCCGCGAGAGGGATGTTAAGGCCGGCCTGCTCAAGCTCAACACGGTGTGGCCCTTCGACTTCGACTACATCGAGGAGCTCGCCGAGCAAGTTGAGAAAATATACGTGCCGGAGATGAACATGGGACAGCTATACCACCTCGTCAAAGAAGGTGCTAACGGCAAGGCCGATGTCGAGCTGATTCCAAAGATAGGTGGCGAGGTTCATACGCCGATGGAGATAGTTGAAAGGGTGGTGGGATGATGTACCTGAAGTCCGCTTACGAGATCCGTGACAAATACCTGAGGAAGGACATGCTCCCCACGATATTCTGTCCAGGATGCGGGATTGGCACAGTCCTCCAGTTCACCTTAAGGGCGATAGACGACCTCGGACTCAACCAGGACGAGATAGTCTGGGTGAGCGGAATAGGCTGTTCTTCCCGTGTGCCCGGCTTCGTGAACTTCGACGGCCTGCACACCACCCACGGAAGGGCGCTGGCCTTTGCCACTGGCATAAAGTTGGCGAACCCAGACCTCAAGATAATCGCCTTCATGGGCGATGGTGACACAGCGGCTATCGGTGGAAACCACTTTATCCACGCCATAAGGAGAAACTTAGACGTGACTGTAATCTTAATCAACAACTTCACATACGGAATGACTGGCGGTCAGGTCGCGCCGACAACTTTGAAAGGCCTGCGCGGAACTACAGCACCGTATGGCCAGTTCGAGAACCCATTTGACATAGCCGGCTTGGCCGTTGCCGCCGGCGCTAACTATGTGGCAAGGTGGACGGTCTTCAACTACCTTCAGGGCATCAACAGCATCAAGAAGGCCCTCAGCAAAGAAGGTTTCGCCCTCGTCGAGTTCCTAAGCCCTTGCCCAGTAAGCTTCGGAAGGAGGAACAAGATGAAGACTTCCCCAGAAATCATCCGCTGGTACCAGAAGATAACAGTTCCCCTCGAGAAGGCGAAGAAGATGTCGCCTGAAGAGCTTGAAGGTAAAATAGTCATCGGCGAGTTCGTCGACAGGGACAGGCCCGGCCTCGTGAGGGAGTACAGGGAGTACATAAAGAGGGCAAAGAAGATGATGGGGTGGGAAGAATGAGGAAGGAAGTCCTCTTCAGCGGGTTCGGCGGTCAGGGAGTTATCTTAGCAAGCGTCATCCTCGGCAGGGCGGCCGCTGTTTACGAGAACCTCTACGCCGTTCAAACCCAGAGCTATGGGCCTGAGTCGAGGGGCGGTGCAAGCAGGGCAGAGGTAGTTATAAGCGACGAGCCGATTGATTATCCAAAGGTTCTCCAGCCTGATTATGCGGTTTTCTTCTCCCAGGAGGCTTATACGAAGTACCTCCACACCGTGAAGGAGGGGGCAACGGTTATAGTCGAGAAGGACCTCGTTCCCCGCAGGGATCTTGAGTTCGAGAAGAAGCTCAACGTCATAGCGCTTCCCCTGACTAAGATAGCGGAAGAAACCACCGGGCTAAGCCTAACGATGAACATCCTGACCTTGGGACTGTTCGTAGGGATTACGGGAATCGTGAGCAGAGAAGCGATAGAGCAGGCCGTTCGCGATGCTGTTCCAAAGGGCACAGAGGAAATAAACCTCAAGGCCCTCCACAGGGGGTTTGAGCTTGCAGAGGAGCTCAAGGGCTGATGAGCTTTAAGGGGCTTCCGTTGTTTTTATCTAAATTTCCACCTGCAGGTATCTATCAACAAGGCTTATTAAGTCTGGCTGTGAATATTAAAACATGATAATCAACGAGACAAAAGGAAAAGTCTGGCAAGGACGTGTCGAGCTTGCAGACACATTCCTTAAGCGCTTTAGGGGATTGATGCTCGTAGGCAACGTAAACTACGCCCTCGTTTTTATTCTCCCCGATGAGAGCAGGGTGAACGCTTCGATCCATATGTTTTTCATGCTGACAGACATAGACGTAATATGGCTGGACTCCACGAGGCGTGTTGTGGATTTCACGACTGCGAGGAAATGGCGGATGTACTCCCCCAAAAGGCCAGCTAAGTACATAATCGAAGGACCTATGGGACTCATCAAATCACTGGATGTCGAGGAGGGAGACGTGATAAAGTGGCAGGCGGGAAAAAGAACTAAAAAGGCCATCCCCGTGAAAGTGTTGTTCCCCGGGGAGCTCCCGCTGGAGAACGATACTCACGGAATAGTTTCAATCAAGAGTATCGCAGAAACGGCGACGTTAGGGGAAATTAAAAAACCAGCTAGAACTCCAGCTCGACACCGTTTTCCTCGCCTTCCCATAGGATCAGCCTTTTGAGGGACACCCCTTCTGGAAGTCCCTTTGAGATCTCCTCTCCTATCCACAGGGCGATATTCTCGGTCGTTGGGTTCTCGAAAAGCAAGTTGAGGTTCTTGTGATCAAGCTTTTTCAGAACCCTGTTGACAAGGTTTCTAAGCTGAACGAAGTCTATGACATAGCCCTCCTTTATGGGCCCTTCCACGGCCACTTCTAGCTTGAAAGTGTGTCCGTGAAGTTCCTCGGGCTTTCCGTCAATTAAAACCGCATGGGCCGCCTCGAACTTGAAGCGCTCAATGATTCGGGCCTTCATGCTTCTCACCGCTTGAACTTCTCTTCAATGTAAGTTCTTATCAGATCCTTCGTCGCGAGAAGGCCTTTGACGTGAGTTCTCTCCATGCCATGGCTCGCGTGGACACCTGGCCCGATAAGGGCAACGCGGAAGTCCCAGCCCGCTCTCAAAGCCGCTGAACCGTCGGAGCCGTAGTAAGGGAAGACATCAACGACATGTGGGATGTCGTTGTTCTCTGCCAGTTCTATGAGCTTTGTCGTCATCCCGTAGTCGTAGGGCCCGCTCGAGTCCTTGGCCGCTATTGAAACTGCTGTCTCCTTACCGCAAACCCCTTCACCGACGACGCCCATGTCAACGACGAGGAGCTCTTTCGTAGTCGGCGGGTAGCCCGCGGAACCGCCGTGGCCAACCTCCTCGTAAGGCGAGAAGAAGAACGCCACCGGGAGCTTTTCGAGTTCATCCGCCATCTCGAGCATTAGGTCAATCATAACCGCGACGCTCGCCTTGTCGTCGAGGAAGTGGGCCTTGACAAAGCCATTGACGTACTCGAACTTTGGATCGAAGGTTATGAAGTCGCCAGGTCTTATGCCAAGTTTCTCAGTGTCCTCTTTCTTTTTAACCTCCTCGTCGAGGCGGATGTACATGTTCTCCTCCTTGCGCTCCTTCTTGCCAGCATCACGGTTTACGTGGACGCTAGGGTTCTTGAGGAGGAGTGTTCCCCGGTAGCGCTTTCCGGAGCGGGTGATTATCGTACAGTATTCTCCTTCAAACGTCGGGAGGAGAAGCCCACCGATGCGAGTGAAGCTCAGGTGCCCGTTGGGGAGAATCTCCCTAACCATTGCCCCAAGGGTGTCAACGTGACCGGCTATAACGAGCTCAGGCTCTGGGTGGTTGTAGGCGAGCAGGGCTCCCTTGTTGGTGTAGCGGGTCTTTATCTCTGCTTCATTCAGTTTCTTTTCAATGTGCGCGAGAACTTCCCTCGTGTAGCCAGTCGGGGATGGTATCTCGAGGATTTCCTTCAGAATTTCAACGACGCGCTCCATTGAGATCACCGTCTAAAAGAAAAAGCAGGGAAGGTTAAAAGGGCACGGTCTCAGGCCACTAGCGCGCTGAGAACAACAAACAGCCCGATAACGAAGAGAGTGAGAACGAAAGTGACACTTATCGCCTCCTCCGCCTTTAGCCGATATTGAGCCAGAATCGCGTTGGCCGCTATGGCCGGGGGCATGCTCGCCTCAACGAGAACGGAATAGAAGACTTCCGGCCTTTCCCACCGAAGCGTGAGGAAGACGAAGGCGAAGGGAATCGCTATCCTGAACGTTCCAACCTCAAGAAGCTTCCTTAAATCAAAGGCCCTTAACGTTATCCGCGAACCGAAGTAGATTATGAGGAGTGGAATGCTCCACCAGCCAACCGTTTTGATTGGGTTGATGAGCCAGCCGGGAAGCTTAATCCCCGCTATAACGAGCGCCAGAGCGAAGAGGTTCGCCACCGTTGGTGGGAACTTGAAGGCCTTCAGGAAGCTTTCCCTAACGCTCGCACCCCCGCTGGAGTAGTGGGCGGCAATGAACGTGACTATCGGGACAACTATCATCGAGTTTGTCGTGGAGTAGAGTATCGCAGGCGTTATATCGTCGAGGAACAAGCTCGCTATCGGAAAGCCGAGGGCGGCAGTGTTTGGATAAACCGAGAGGACCATAAGCGCGCCTGCCCAGGGGTCGTTTTTGAGGACGAAGCGGCCGTAGAGGTATGAAGTAGAGAGGCTTATCCCGATTATCAGGAAAACGTAGAGAAAGACGGTCTTTATGCTCAGGAGGTAGTTTAAATCCTTGCTCGCAACGTTGCCGAAGATGAACAGGGCCAGGAGAAAGTCGTTGACAAGAATCCTAAGGTAATCAAAAGGCTTTTCAGATCCAATCAGGCGCTTGAGAACGTAACCCAGGGCGATGAGCGCGAGCATCTCGGCGATGTTCATGGTAAAAGCTCCGGCTTAGCGTTTAAAAGCCTGTCGAATACTTCCTCTACATTCATTCGTTCCACGTCATGCCAACCATCGTTGTCGCTTATCAACAGGGCAATCAAAATATGTCCAATTTCGACATGTCATTAAGAAAATCGCTTATAAGGACTGGGTTAACTTTTAATTACGGTGGTCTCAATGGAAGAAGACCTAAGGAGGAAGATAATAAAGGGGCTCTTTACTGTGCCTTTAAAGAACATAATACTGGTCATCGTTGGCCTCAAAGGAGAAACCCACGGCTATGAAATCCTGAAAGAGCTTGAAAAACTTGCAATCGGCATGAGGAATACAGGGGAAAGGTAAGGCGCGTTAAGTACCGGCTGACCGACAGGGGCTGGGACTATCTGAGGACATCAAATGAGCTGACTCTCCGAACCCTCTACACTGCGATAAGCTACCATGAGAGACTAAAGAGGAAAATCGAGGAAACCGGCAGGGCGCGGAAAATTGACAAGAAGACCCTCGGAGAGTACCTCACACTCCTCAAACAGATTAGATACTTGCTCGATGAGGAAATTAAGACTATAGAATCCCGGCTTGAGTAAGTCCTGTTGCCCTCTTTACTTTGTTCTTTGAGGTAGGGATGCGGTGAACTCAATTGGCTCCACAACAGTCCAGCAAGTGGCGAGGAAGAATGCTGAAGCTTGGCGGAGTTTCTTCTCCCTCCTCCGCAAAAAGCGTAATGGAGAACTCCCCAACTGACTTAAACCCAAGCCGCCGAACTACTTGAAGGAAAATGAAAGGCGAAACCTTAATCGTTCTCCGGAATGATCAAATACAATAAAGGTAGAATCCCCTTGAAGGGGGAGGCTGTGGATCTCGGTCTTGAGCTTGAGCCCGTCGAGGTTTTGAAAGCTGAGGAGGACGATTTTGAGCACGGCAGGTACGTTGTGCGGTATAGGATTGGAAAATCGTTGTCTTCAAACGCTTCCCAACCTTCTCAAAGTCTCCTTCAGCTTTCCGAGTTTTCCGAAGTCGAGGAGCTCCCCTTCAATGGGGACAATGACTCTCATCGAATCGATGTCAAACACTTTCAGGAACGGTGAGACGATCTCTCGCGTTACGTCATTGCCGTAAGCCCAAGGGCTGAACGCTGGCAGGACGATAAGTTTCTCTCCCCACAGAAAAGCGGGTACCTTTACACTCGCTCCTACCTCGTCTCTCAGCCTTATTGCGGGATGTTCGTGGCCGATTATAAAGCGTTCGCCTTCCTCCAGCCTGTGGCCGTGGACGAGTGTCCATCCCCCGATTTCAAGCGAATCAACGATCTCAATGTCAAGTTCCCTAAGCCAGGCAACTCCAACATCATGGTTACCCCGGACGAGAATTACTTCGTCAATTAGACCTTTTATCCCCTCGAAAAACGTCCTTAGTTCGCTCTTCTCCCTTCTTACGGGAATGAAGGAGTGTTTTAGATCGCCGTTTATGACGAGTCTCTTGAATTTTCCGGCCTCCAAAATTGTTCTCAGGTCTGAAACCATCTTTCTGAGGAGACTGGGGACGTAGTTTCCCTCCTCGGCCATGGCTACCTCAAAACCTATGTGGAGATCTGCTACAACGAGTGTCCTGCCGATGCTTAGGGCCTTCTCAGGGAGAAATTTGAGGCGCATGAAAAAAGTAGGAAAGAAGTTTAAAAAATCATTCACTCCAGGACGAGCTCTACCCAGTTCTCCCTTCCGAGCTTGTAGATCCTCACAAGCCCTTTCTCTTCGAGTCTCTTGAACATCCTCCAGGCTGTGGTCTTGGGAAGACCGAGGGCCTCTCTGATCTTAGACTGTGAGGCCTTTCCGCCGTTCTCAATGAGGAAGATAAGTGCACCTTTCTCGTCGTCGTTTAGGTCTTCCATAGCCTCTATTTTCTCCCGAAACCTTTTAAGGGCCTCAGGGCTTGGTGCGGTCTGGCTTCGAGTGCGCCCTCCCCTCCTGAGGTAGGCGTATCCCAAGCCAGCAGCGATGAGTATAATAACCAGTATCACCCACCAGACTCCTCCGCTGGATCCTCCAGTTGAGTGGGAGGGAGTTGTTGTAGTCGAGCTCGTGGGACTATGTGGTGTAGTTGTTGTGGTTGACTGCCCCCCTCCGGTTCCTCCGCCACTAGTCGTTGTGGTTGTTGTCTGGATTTGGGTAGTAGTCGTGGTTGTCTGGGTTGTTTGTATCGGAATAATGTATGAGACGCTGATATTGCCCGCGGGCATCACCACAACGTTGTCTCTGATCTGGAGTGGGATATCACTTAGATCAACAATCACTGAGTTCTCAGGAAGGGATATCTCAACTGGAACCGGGCTCTCAAGGGACACCGTCCATACCGGACCGTCCTTGGAGGTTAAGTCAGGGGTATAATAGGAGATTGTTACGAGGCTCGCGTTTTCGAAGTAAACCGTTACATTACCTCCATTTATCTCTACTGGAAGAACGTTTCCGTTCTCATCAACTGCGGTAAGGCCCTCCACATATTCCCCAAGCAGGGGGATTTCAAGCGCGACTGTGTAATTCGCTGTCGAGATGGTCTCATTCACGAGGACATAGCCGTCCTCGTAAACCTTTAATGAGAGGGACACCACTGACTGGGCCCCTGCCGGGGCAACCGATGACAATGTCAGGATGAACATGAAAACCAAAGATACTATCCTCCCTTTCATTTCACATCCCCAAGAAATTTATCTCGGGGGCCCTAAAAAGATATCGAAACAAACAAAAGAAAAGTAAGAAACATCAAAACATCAGGAAAAGGAAACTACATTAGAAAACATCAAGGTCTGTGGCCCCAGTGACCCATCCCCCTACCGGGATGACAGTGTGGTCGCCCTAGAGGCCAGTATATCATCTTGTCCTTTTGGATCCACCTGAGGTGGATTGCACCTATCATGAGCTTTGGCGTGGCTTCCTTTATGAGGTGGAGTGCCTCAAGGTACTTGCCCTCGCTGATGAGCTGATTAACTTTCGCCCTCAGCTGGTTGAGCTCCTGAGTGAGGGTTTCTATGACCGTCTCGTTCACTCCTGGAACCCTCTTCATTCTTTCAAGGGCCTTTGTCATGATTTCGAGCCTGATATCAAAGGCCCTAGCGACCTTCTTGGTGCTCTTTACCGCGAACTGCATGTGGATGTTCCTGAGTTCATTTTCCAGCTTCATCCTGAGCTCCTCGGCCTGCTTGAGGAGGGTTGTATTCACGGCAGCGGTGTTGTTGGCCTCAAGGATCTTTGTACATGCGAGGCGGGTCTTGTTGATGAGCTCTGTTACGTTGGAGACGTCCACTCCTCTCCTCTCCGCGGCCCTCACGAAGGTTTCAACGTGCTTGAGGTACTCAAGTGTTCTCCTTGCCTCAGCTCTGACCCTTATCATCTCCATTTCTTGCTCTGGTTTGGTGCCTAGCCTTATGCTCCTAATGACTTCTTTGTATGTCTTCATGGCCATTATTGAGGTGTGGAGCGACTCTTTGTAGTCCCCTTCATTGTAAAGGGCCTTAGCTCTCTCCGTGAGGTTCAGGGCCTTTTCATACAACGCAAGGATCTCTGCGCTCACGTTCTCTGTCTCGTTAATCAAAGTGGATGTGTAGTTCTGAAGCCTCTCAAGGTTCCTGAGCAGGACTTCTGCGGCCACCTTGGTGGCGTTCACGCTTGGGTTTGTTGTGTTCATTGCAGTTGTGTTGTTCGCTGGGATGTAGCCCGCCTCTGTCTCATCTGTTGTGTTTGTATCCTTGGCACTCACTGTGTATACTGGAACCAGTGAGAGCACCATCAGGAGGATAACGAACCCAACCTTCAGCTTCCTTCCCATCATACCCCATCACCCATTTGTAGTTGGGAGAAAGTTGTATATGAGGGATGCGGTGAAAAAAGCAGAACTACAACGTTTTAGATCGTTCCATTTAGCTTAATTACCTAGGATTTTGTTTCAATGGCGTAGTTCAGGCAATAAAATCTCTATGACACTCAAACAGGTGTTTTCAGTTCTTTTTTGGAAATCATTTTGGGAAAGACAAAGTTCATAAAGATTTGCTGAGAGAAATTCTAATGGGAAGAAACTCTAAGAGAGTTTTAAGATAGTGGTGAGAAAAATGCCCATGGGAATGGGATGGGGCAGGGGCAGAGGAAGACGGCGAAAGATGAGGATGATAGGCCTCGTTCCTCAGGTTAAACACTTCTATCCCGCCCTCCCCCCAATGGTTCCCCCAAAACCTCCAATCCTCATGAGCTACGAGGAATTCGAAGCGCTGAGACTTGTGGACTATGAAGGGCTAACCCAGGAGGAAGCCGGAAAAAGGATGGGAGTCTCAAGGGGGACCGTCTGGAGGGCCCTGAGCTCCGCCCGGAAAAAGGTTGCCCAGATGCTTGTGGAGGGGAGGGAACTTATAATACTCCCTCAGGGGAACGAGGCCCCAAAGATGGAAATAGAAGACGACTGATCAGCCTAAGATCTCGGCGACTCTTTCTGCTATCTCCTTCAGGGCCCTACTTGCTGGGCTGTCTGGGAACGCTTCAACAACGGGCTTGAGCATTGCCATGCTCTTTGGGATCGCCCTGTCGTAGGGAATTTCCCCGAGGATCGGTATCCCTTCCCTCTCGGCCCATTCTCTGAGCGCCCTAAAGCCGGGGTTGATGTCTGCTTTGTTTATTATCAGGTACGCAGGCTCCCTGAAGTGCTGGACAACTTTGTATGCGCGTTGCACATCGCTCAGTGATGCGGGCGTCGGCTCTGCAACGAGTATGGCCGCGTCGGCCCCTCCAAGGCTCGCTATTACTTGGCAACCAATTCCGGCTGCGGAATCAATGATCATGTGCTCCAGGTTGAGTTCTTCCATGAGTTTCTTGGCCCACTCCTTTTCCTCCGTCACGAGCTTTCCGCTCTCCGGCCTGCCGACGTCCAGCTGCGCGGAGATTATCGGGAAGCCGTACTTCGTGGTGGCCCTTCTGATGACGCCCGAACGGGCCGGTTCAAGGGTTATCGTCCCCTTGACTGGACAGACGAGGCCACAAACATTGCAGCCCTCACAGGTAAGCTCGTTGACAACGTAGTTTCCTTCCTCGTCGATGTAAATGCTGTCGTAGGGACACCTCTCGTAGCAGATTCCACAGCGGATGCAGCTTTCGGGGTTTATCACTGCCACTTTCGCGCCTACGTGCTCCCTTTCCTCTTCCCATTCCTCAACCCCGAGGAGCAGGCCGAGGTTCGGTGCTTCCGCGTCGGCGTCCACGGCTATGAGCCTGTACCGATCCTTCAGGAAATAGAGCAGGGATGCTGTGATCGTGCTCTTTCCAACTCCGCCCTTGCCACTCGCTATCGCTATCTGCATCATTCACCACCCCCGAGGAATGCGGCGACTCTCTCGGCCAGATCCCGGAAGATTTTCGCCTCAGGGACGTTCTCCAGCACTATAGGTTTTCCTGAGACGTAACTTTTGACAATGTTCTCGCTGTATGGGATTTCAGTCACTATCTCCGCGCCGTACTTCTCGGCTATCTCCTCAACCTTCCCAACGTCGCCGAGGTCAGCTCTATTTACCACCACCCACGTCTCGATTTTCATCAGCTTTCCAAGCTTTAAAATAAGCTCCGTGTCGTGGATTCCTAGAGGTGTTGGCTCTGTGACTGCGATGAGGAGCTTCGAGCCTTCTATGGCCTTTGAGACGGTGTTACCTGTTCCTGCGGCCGTATCAACGAGCAGCAGGCCGCCTTCCCTTTTCTGTATCTCCAGCGCCTTTTTCTTTGCAGCAACGACTAGGGGCATTGAGCGCTCTTCGCCTTCCCGAAGTCTGCCCGTGACCAGGGTAAAGCCGTAGGGAGTCTGGGTGACGTAAGTGTGCCCGATCGTCCTGAACCCCTCAAGTATCGCGCCGGGAACTGGGCAGACTATTTCGCAGGCCCTGCATCCGGAGCACAGCACTGGCAGCAGGAACGGTGTTCCATCCTTTAGAGTCACTATCGCGTGCTCCTCGCAGACTTCCGCGCATTTTCGACATTTTATACACTTGGAGTAGTCAAAGCGTGGCATGAACTGGTTCACTGGTTCTTCATTGGCTAGCTCAACCCCTAACAAAAGGTGGTCATTCGGCGCTTCAACGTCGAGATCCGCCATTACAAGGTTAGTTCCAAGGGAGTGGAGCGCAACGGCAAGGTTCGTTGCGACCGTTGATTTTCCCGTGCCTCCCTTACCTCCGCTGACTGCTATCTGCAAGATCTCACCCCCAGAATTAGGGAAGCCGAATTATTTTTAAGGTTTGTGCACAGGCACAGCCTTCAGCGGAGCTCTCTGCTCTTCAGCCTTCTCATGTAGAACTTTTTACCGTTGTATTCGAGCTCTATGATCTTTCCTTCCCTGATAAGTCTTTCAACAAGACTCCAATCGGCGTTGGCCTTTCTCAGGAGTTCCCTCAGTGCATCTTCCCGCAGGGGATGGACCGAGGTTATGCTCAGTATGTCTTCCTCAACGTTTCCGGTGAAGGCGAAGGCGTTTCCTTCATAGCCGATGAGGTATTCAACCCGATCCTCGCCCAGCGCCTCGGCAAAGAGCTGAAAGGCCCGATTTATCGTCTCCTCCCTTGCGGGCCGAACCCACTTCTCCCATGGGGGCCTTGTTGGGACGGCTATGTATGCAACGTCGGGATCCAGCTTGGAGAGAAAAGATGCTATCTTCTCAAGCTCCCCCTCGTAGTTTATGCCATCGATGAGCATCGTTTCCGTTACAAGCTTTCCTTCGAAAGATTCCCTGAACTTTATCATTCCTCTGAGAATGTCCTCGAGCTTCAGGGCCTTATGGGGCCTGTCCACTTTCCTCCACAAAGGCTCGCTGACTGCGTCGACTTTTAGAGAGACGAAATCAAAGTTAAGAAGATCCCTCCTGACGTCTTCCCTCCAGATGAGGGATGAATTGGTGAGTATTGCCAGGGGCACATCCAGATCGCGGAGGAGCTCAACCTCTGCCCCGAGGTTTGAGTCAAGCGTTGGTTCCCCATCCGGGACGAAGGTGATGTAGTCTATTCTCTCTCCCAGCCTCTTTGCCTCCTCAACCTTTTCCCTGACCTCTTCAAAGATCAAAACGGGGTCGTAGAAGGGCCGTCTCTCTATTTCCATCCTGAGAGTTCTGCCGATCTGACAGTAGACGCATGCATAACTGCAGACCTTGTCTGGGATGTTGTTGACGCCGAGACTTTTCCCGAGTCTTCTCGAAGGAACCGGGCCAAAGGCTATCATACGACCACCGAATTAGGTTGCTCTAAAAACGTATAAAGCTTGGGGTTAAAAGAGGAACCTCTATGGAGTTACAATGGGAAGGAGCTTGTAAGTGTTGCCTTTGATAAGCGCCTTGAGAAACCTCTCGAACCTCTCCATGTCGGCCTCGTTTTTGAACTCGACCTTGGCTATGAAGTCGTACTCACCGTAGAGAGGAGTGCCCTTAACGGGGATCTTTTTCAGAACATCTTCGCTAACTCCCCAGACGAGGAGTATAGCCTCCATTCCATCACCGTTTCATTGAAAAGACAGGTTCAATAAAACGTTTTCTAAGGATTTCCTGTCTTTACGTCAAATTTTCGATTAAATTTCGAGCCAGAACAGGCGCGGTGACGGAAGGGATTTAAGGGACGGGACGTTAGGGTAGTGGGTGGGGAATATGAAGGCGGTCTTCTTCGACTTCGTGGGCACACTCATAACGAAGCCTGGGGAGAACAGGACTCACCTCAACATAATCAAGGAGGTTCTCAGGAGGAACGGAAGGGATGATCTAAATCCCCGGGTGATCTGGGAAGAATACGAGAGGGAAAGCTCGGCCCTCTTTAAAGAGCTCGCCGGCAAGCCTTACGTGAAGATAAGGGAAGTTGATACTGAAGCCCTCAGGCGCGTCGCCGAGAGGTATGGCTTTACTGTGCCAGAAGACTTCTGGAACATCAGCCTTGAAATGCACGCCCGCTATGGAGAGCTTTTCCCCGATGCTGTCGAGACCCTCAAGGCCCTCAAAGAACTCGGACTGCACGTGGGCATTGTTACTGACTCGGACAACGATTACATAGAGCACCACCTGAAGGCCCTCGGAATCTACGGGCTCTTTGACAGCATAACTACGAGCGAGGAGGCCGGGTTCTACAAGCCCCACCCCCGCCCGTTCCAGCTCGCCCTTGAGAAAGCAGGCGTCAAGCCAGAGGAAGCGCTTTACGTGGGGGACAACCCCTCGAAAGACTGTGTTGGAGCTAAACGCGTTGGAATGCTGAGCGTTCTGCTTGATCCCAATGGTGAGAAAAGAGAGCTCTGGGACAACTGCGACTTCGTCGTTTCGAATCTGAGGGACGTCGTCGACATCGTTAAGGGGCTGAAGGATTAACCAAAAACTATTTTTAACTTTTCGATGAAAATCTTAAGGTGATAACATGAGGCCGAAGGTGGCCGTTCTCTTCAAGATGAAGAGCAAACCCCTAGAAGAACTGAAGAAGTACGCGGACGTTGACGTAATTCTTTACCCAAGTGTTGACCAGGTCAAAGAAGTCATAGGCAAATACGATGGTGTAATTGTTGCCCCAACAAATCCCCTTCCAAGGGAAGTCATTGAGAGGGCCGAGAAGCTCAAGGTCATAAGCTGCCATTCAGCAGGTTACGATCACGTTGACGTCGAGACCGCAACAAGGAAGGGAATCTACGTCACAAAGGTCTCAGGCTGGCTGAGTGAGGCCGTTGCCGAGTTCGCCGTTGGGCTGACCATAGCCCTTCTCAGGAAGATTCCCTACGCGGACAGGTTCATAAGGGCTGGAAAGTGGGACTCCCACAACACAATCTGGAGCGGTTTCAAGGGGATCGAGACCCTCTACGGCAAGAAAGTCGGAATCCTTGGAATGGGCGCGATAGGTAAGGCCATAGCGAGGAGAATGAAGGCGATGGGAACTGAAATCCTCTACTGGTCGCGCTCGCGGAAGCCCGATATCGAGGAGGAGGTGGGTGCGAAATATCTCCCACTCGATGAAGTTTTGAGGGAGAGCGACATCGTTATTTTAGCCCTCCCCGCGACCAAGGAGACGTACCACATCATCAACGAGGAGAGGCTGAAGCTCCTTGAGGGGAAGTACCTGGTGAACATCGGGCGTGGAACGCTGGTGGACGAGAAAGCCCTCACAAAGGCCATCGAGGAAAGAAGGCTGAAGGGCTACGCGACCGATGTCTTCGAAAACGAGCCTGTTCAGGAGCACGAGCTCTTCAAGTACGAGTGGGAGACTGTTTTAACCCCCCACTACGCGGGCCTCTCGAAGGAGGCGATGGAGGACATGGGCTTTCAGGCGGTTAGAAACCTCCTGACCGTCCTGCGCGGTGAGGTTCCGGAGACGCTCGTTAACCGTGAAGTCCTGAAGGTTCGCCCGCCTGAGGAAGTAAAGATGCTCTGAGGTGGTTTGAATGGAGTGGAGGGAAAGGCTGAAGGGCCTTCTCGAACCCTACGGCGAGGTTATCGAAACCGAGAAGGGGTTAATCTTTGAGTTCGGCGACGACGAAGGGGACTTCTCCGACAGGCTCGCCTTTGTCATCGAGAAACCTGAGGAGTGGCCGCTGGTGGAAGTTGCGGTAAAGGCGATAGCGGATTTAACCGACCACGACGTCCCTGGGAGGAACGTCTTTGCCTTCGGCTTCGAGCCCGACTTTGGGGGAACGCTCATCAGGCTCGGCATTCTCGACGGGAAGCCAGGGGAAGGACCGGTAATCGGGGACGTCCCTGAAAAGGTCGTGAAGATAGCGGAGCGCAACGGCATCAAATACCAGCGCGTGGACGGGGAGGGAATCGGCCTTCCGAAGGACTTCACGGAGAATGACCTTGAGGCCCTGATAAAGCTCGTGGAGGCCGTTGCCTTTGAATGGTAAGGCTTTAAAACACCGATGACTAAGAGTGGGAATGGTGGGAAAAGTGGGAATAACAAAGGTGGACTCCAAGGGCAGGGTCGTAATTCCGAAGGATGTTCGGAAAAAGCTCAACATCAAACCCGGAGAGGAGTTCCTCGTTACGGAGATAGACGGCGATACGATAGTCCTGAGGCGCTTCAACGTCAAGAAGATGCTCGAAAAGCTCGTCAGGAACTCAAGAGAAGTGAATTTGGAGGAGCTTGAGGCTGAAACCGAGGAAGAGGGGAACAGAGTTGCGAAGGAGCTCTACGGACTGTAAATTTCTGCTCGACACGAACGTCTTCATAGCGGCGGTTAAACGGGGATGGACAGACACTACCGAGCTTTTACTCCATTTTTTAACCAGAAAACGCTACGTTCTGGTGGCAAACGACGTCTTGATGGCCGAATACCGAAAATACGCCGAAAAGCTCAACGCACTGGACTTCTATGACTTCATCACCAGACGGGTCACGATTGTGAATCCCAGCAGAGAAGATGTGCTTCGCGTTCTCCCGTATTTTCCCGAAACCCAACTCGCGGATGCCGTCCACGCGGCAACGTGCCTGAAAAGCGGGGCAATCCTCGTGACCAACGACAGGCACTTTGAGAAGGTTTCCCGTGCGGGTATTATTGAAGTATGGAGCATAAGCGACGCCATACGACGCATTCTGAGGGATGGTTAATGCTAAACTACCTCTCCTACTTCGCGGTCGGTGTCTTCATCGGAATCCTCGCGGCACTGTTCGGCCTCGGAGGGGGCTTTTTGGTGGTGCCCGTTCTCAATTTGCTCGGCGTCGAGATGCACCACGCGGTCGGAACCTCAAGCGCGGCGGTGGTTTTCACATCGCTCAGCTCAGCGGTAGCGTACGCAAGACAGGGAAGGGTACATTACAAGGCCGGCCTCCTGCTGGCCTCGACTGCCGTTGTAGGCGCTTACATTGGCGCGTGGATGACGAGCTTCATAAGCGCACCCCAGCTTAAAGTCATCTTCGGACTGGCTTTAATCGTCGTTGCAATAAGGATATACCGCAAGAAGACGGCGGAGCCTATTGAAGTGAAGCTTGAGGACGTTGAGATCAACTACAAGCTTGTTCCCCTCGGTGGATTCTTCGCAGGGATAGCCAGCGGCCTCCTCGGCGTTGGCGGGGGAATAATCAACGTGCCCTTCCTGACTTACCTCGGCCTGCCGATACACTACGCAGTCGCCACCTCGAGCTTTGCGATAGTTTTCACCGCAACGGCTGGAGCGCTCAAGCACTACACTATGGGCAACGTTGAACTCCAGTGGCTCGTCCTCCTCGTACCCGGCCTCATCGTCGGCGCCCAGCTCGGTGCGAGGATAGCGAAGAGAACTAAGGCCAGCGACCTCAAGAAGGCCTTCGCGGTCGTTATGGCCCTTTTAGCCCTGAGGATGATTTTGAAGGGCCTCGGCTTTGCGATCCCGTGAAGCTTTTAAGAGACATTTTCCACCATTTTTTATGCTCAATTGTTTGCTTGACTTCGTCCTTGGTCTCGGCATCGGGTTCATAGCCGGCCTTCTCGGCGTCGGTGGGGGCTTCCTGATAGTGCCGACCCTTGTCCTCCTCCGCGAGCCGATGCACCTTGCCATAGGCACGAGTCTGGCCTGCATCGTCCTCAGCTCGCTTTCCGCTTCCATAACCCACATCAAAAGGGGTGCCGTCCTCTACCGCGTCGTTCTGCTCAAGGAGGTCTTTTCCATGCCCTTCGCAGTCATCGGCGCATACCTGTCGTCAATGATTGCAGGGGAGAAGCTCAAGCTGATTTTTGCGCTTCTTCTGTTATACTTAGCCTATAAAATGGCCAGAAGGGATAAAAACATCGAGGGAAACGGAAGCGAAATTCACTATTCCCGCGTCCCAGTAGTTGGGATCCTCTCCGGTCTCGTGAGCGGGCTTCTGGGGATAAGCGGCGGGATTCTAAACGTTCCCCTATTCCACACCTTCGTGGGCATACCGATGAGGTACGCCGTTGGAACGTCGAGCTTTGCCCTGTTCTTCACCGCCCTTGCTGGAACCATCGAGCACTATCGCCTTGGACAAGTTGATGTTCATCTTGCTTTCCTACTCGCCCCAGGGCTCATAATCGGCGGGAGGCTCGGTGCTTTGACTGCCCACAGCGTTCGTCCTGAGACCCTGAGGAGGGCCTTTGCGGGGGTTCTAATTCTGGTCGCCCTCAAGATGCTCCTGTGAAGACTAAAGAAATGAATTAAAGCTAAAGCTCGATGACCTTGCCGACGTGGAGGCCTTCAACGTTTCCGAGGGCAGATGAGAGGAAGGCGAACTCCTCTATTCCAGTGCAGTGGCCGGCGTAAAGTCTTTCAACGCCCAGTTCATTCAGTCCCCTGACTGCGTCAGTTAAAAGGGCTTTTCCCGCTCCCCTGAGGTGGAACCCACCTATCAGAGCCAGCACTTTCTTTCCCGTGAGAGTCATAGAGTGCCTCACTATGTTGAGTACCCCGCTGTGGCCGCAGCCGGTGATAACGGCTATGCCATCGCCGAGATCGACGATGAGTGCAATGTCATCAAGAACCGGATCGGGAACGGGTTTTCCATCCCGAACTAGGTAACCAACGGCCCTATCCCATGTTCTCCTCTCGATTTCTCCTGAGCTAATGAATCCCGGTAAAAACTCAACGGGTTTCGGGGAGAGGTGGAACTTTGCCCCAAGCTCCTCAAGCTCCTCCTTTTTGAAGGGTATCCCTATCTCCCGCCTGTGGGGTTTCAGGGCTATTCTCCTTTCAAAGATTCCTGGATGAGCGTAGACATCAATTTCTCTTTCCCTGCTTTCTAGAAAAGCCCTGAGGCCGCCTGTGTGGTCGTAGTGACCGTGGGTTATGAAGAGCGCGTCTATTTCCTTTGGAGAAACCCCGAGCGCTTCCATGTTTCTGAGGAGAACCTCCCCGTCCGTCCCGGTATCGACCAGAACTTTTCTTCCATTGTGTTCAACTAGGGCAGAGAAGCCATGGTATCCAATTAAGCCCTTCCTGTAGCCAGCATGGTTCTCGAAGAGAATCGTGAGTCTCATCTCGACCACCTAAAAGAGGAATACTGAGGAGCTCACCATCCTCCCCTTCCACGGCCCATCCCCATTCCTCTTCCGCGACCCATGCCTCGACCCATACCGGAACCCATGCCACGGCCCATTCCTCTTCCCATTCCTAGTCCTCTTCCTCCGCCCATGCCGCCTTCAGGGCCAAAGACTGCGGGCCCAAGCTCCCCGCGAAGGAGTGCATCCACGGCCTCCTTAACTGTCATCGTTGGCGGTGCGGAGTGCATCCTTATTCCCGCCGCCTGAAGAACCTGGCTTGAGTTGGGCCCGAACTGGCCGGATATGACAACGTCGGCGCCCTGATCTATGACAAACTGGGCCGCGGTGACCCCTGCCCCCCTAGGCTGGCTGTAGCCCGGATTTGGGACAACCTGGACGTTCACTATCTCCCCGTTCTCAACATCGACTACTGTGAAGGTTGGAGTCCTGCCAAAGGCCGGGTTTACCCTGTCATCGAGCCCCCCGCTCACGGTTGAGACCACTATTCTCATTTACTATCACCTCCCTTGAGTTAGGAAAGCCTAAGTTAAAAGACTTGTGTATACACTCAGTACTCAAATCTGTTCCAAATTTCATTTGAACAAGGAGAAGAGCTCACTAGGGGCTGAAGAAACCCCAGCCAGGTCTTAGCGCTCTATGGATGATCCAAAGGATCACAAGGGCAACAACGTAGACCGAGGCCACGAGGAACAGCTTGAACAGTACGTAGAGCATCAGTATGAGGATTATGATATCGAGTAACCCGTAGAGGCTTCCAAACGGGGAATTGCAACCAGGATAAGGCCCGTTGAAACGCCTGCTGTATCCCCGCCCTATTCCTCTCGGCATTTCTTTTCCTCCGCTACGCTCTCAAACTAATGGATGGAATAAGAGAAAAGGCTCACCACCACCAGCCGTAGAGCCAGCGGAGAGTCCTTCTGTTGGGCCGGCCGGTCCAGGGGCAGTAGCCAAGCCTAGCTCCCCAGCCTCTTCCTCCTCTGCCCCATCCACGGCCCCAGCCCCTGCCCCAACCGGGGCCGAAGCCGTAGGCTGGGTATGCTGGTGTTGCCGGATACGGTCTGTAAGTGGGTGCAGGCGCTGTCGGCGTCACCGGGGCTGTAAACTGGCCGGCGCTTCCGCTGGTCGCTACTTTTATGGCCTCCTTAACTGGAGTTCCGGGTGCAACTTGGTAGAGCTTTATCCCAGCCGCCTGGATTGCGCCGAGAGCGTTCGGGCCAACCTGAGGTGCTATTATTGTATCGACGCCCTCGTTGATGAGAGTCTGGACGGCCATCGGCCCGGCTCCCCCGGCCGCGTTCATTGCGGGGTTTTGGATCACCTTTACGTTCTTGACTTCTCCTCCCTCAACGTCGATGATTGCAAAGGCTGGGGCCCTAGCGAAGACCGGAGCAACGGTATCCTCAAGCCCACCACCGTTTGTTGGTACTGCAATCCTCATACTCATCACCTCCTTTCTAACATTCTGTGCATATGCACATTATTTAAAGTTTTCGGTAACCCTAACTTTTATAACTTGCACTTGAAACGCTGTGGTGGTGATGCTCATGAGGTGCCTTAAGGTTGCCTTCGGAATGGAGGACGACGAGACGCTCATAGATGCGCACTACGGCGACTCCGAGTTCTTCGCAATCTATGAAGTCTGCGAGGACGGGAGTGTAAAGCTTCTCGAAAAGAGGCACAACAAGGCCAAGGACTTTGAGGAAGAAAATGAAGGCCACGGCGACCCCAGGAAGTTTAAGGCGGTTGTGAGCCAGCTCCTCGACGTTGACGTTTTAGCGGCATTTAGAATGGGGCCGAACTTTTTGAGGATTAGGGACAGGACAAACAAGGTGGCCTTCTTCACGAGGACGAGGGACTTAAAGCTCGCCCTCCAGAGAGTCATCGAGAACTTCGACGGGCTTTGGGAACAGGTGCAGGTTAAGAAGGCCGAGAAGCCGCCGATTGGGGAGTGAAAGGTTGCCTGAGGTTGGAGTGGTCGAGATGGATAGCGAGAATACGCAAGAAGGACGGCCCGGTTCATACAGAGGCTTTGAACTCCTGCCAGTTCACCTCTACGTTCTGGCCCACCTGAAGAAAGCCTGTGTCGACTACGCCAAGATGATGTCTAAGATGAGCGGTTTGCCCCTTGATCTCATAGAGGACGCTATAAACGATCTCATCGAGTTCGGATTGATTGAGCGTGACTCTGGGAGCGCGATAAAGAGGAGCAAAGCACGCTTCAAAAAGGCCTTTGAGGTTCACAAGCACCACACATACTACCGCCTCTCCAGAGAGGGAGAGCTCTTCGTCCGTTCGATCGATGAGAGGTGGCTTAAGCGATACTTTAACAGTCTTTTCCCAAACGGGTGGAAGATAATTCAAGCACTCGCCGAAAGTAAAGACCTAAACGAGGCGGGCAGAAGGGTAAGTATTGACGGTGAGACCCTCGAAGAGCTGAAGCTTCTCCGCTTCGTAACTGAGAAGGGGAGAAAGACTGAGTTCTTCAAAAAACTGTGGGAATTCCTCAGCGGTTAAACCTCGATGATGCTCCCCGTTCTCACGCTTACGAACTTCTCAGGATATTTCCTCCGCACGTAGGCCTTTGCCTCATTCCCGGAGCAGTGAGCGGGAGCTATGAATTCAGACATACGAGCAAGACTGTCGAGGGTTCTGACTGAGGGATAGTGAAAGCCACCAACTACGAGATAAGCTCTCTCGTAACCTGAAGCGTTGAGGAGAGCTTTCGTGAGCCTGTCAACGCCTGGGTGGGAGCAGCCGACTATGACGACTAAACCTGAGGACGTCTCCACACCAATGGCCTGTTCAAAACCGTCGAGGGAACCGGATGTCCAGATGCCGGGGGCGAGCTCTCTGGATTCTCTAATCTCAACTACTTTAAGGCCGAAGTTTTTCAAAGAGCTCCCAGGTGGGGCGTACAGTTCAAGCCCAGGGTTCAGCTCAGCAATTGCCGGAAAGCCACCGTAGTGGTCGTAGTGCCAGTGGCTGAGAACCGCGAAGTCGAGACCCTTCAAAGATACGCCCAGCACCCTAGAGTTGTGAATGAGAATATCTCCCCTCGTGTCTGCGTCGAAGAGGAAGCGGTGCTTTCCCTCAACTAAAACGCTCCATCCCCAGTCGTTGAGGAAGCCTTTCGAGGGCACGTTGTCGTTAAGGACGACGAGGCGCATAATCTGACCCCCTTGTTTACACCCTCAAGGCAACGTATCGCTGGAAGGGTTTTAAACTTCTTCCCCCTTTTTGTTAAGATATTTGCCTAAACATTTAGGGAGATGCCGAAAATAATGAAGTTGGAATTATAATTTGCGACCGCTACCGCACCTGTGCAGGCGGCAAGTGTTTTAGAGCGCTGAGGGAGCGCGAGGGAGCATTCAGCATATACAGTTGCCCCGGCGGAAATGAAAAAGAAAGGTGCCGAGGTTATTCACCTCGCGACGGGCTTTCTGGTGGGTTATCCACCGTGCCCCTGGATAGACTACTTCAAGCGGTTCATCGAGGAGGAATACGGCCTAAAAGTCGTCCTTGGAACCCACCCCATTCCGCAGAAATACTACACGACTCACAAAGCCCTAGGCACGTGGGACTCGCTCGAATGGGAGGAAAGACTGAAGTACGTCATCTGCGACGAAGAAACGAGAAAGAAATACGACTGAACGGTTATGGCACCTCAACAACGTATTTCATGTTCCCTTTTTCGAAGCCTTTGAATGATCCAAGCTTCAGGCCTAGGAGGGCTTTTTGAAAGTCAACCACCTTCATGGCCGCGAGGTGGGTAACGCGAGTGCCTTTCAGGAACTCAGGCAAAAGTTGCCCCGTCGGTCCGGTCAGAACGAAGAGCTTCGCCCTCTTTGCCCTATCAATGAGCATATCAATAGTTCCGTTGACGAGGCATGTTGCGCTCGCTATGACAACATCCATCTCCGGGAGGAGATGGTATTCAAGGGCGTCGCTGTAAGTGTTCTTGTCCCAGAGCTTTGGGTTCCTTTCAAAGATGTATAGCTCATAGCCCCTCTCGCGCAGGGCCCTGGCCAGCGGAGGCATGTTGCCGACCAATGCGACCTTTCCGGCTTCCCCCCGAAGGAGTTCGAGCACGTCGGTCCACTCAGCACCGCTGAGGTCTATGTGGTACTGCGAGACCGCGTTTATTGCCGCGAGGCCTAATGTGCGCTCGATGACGTTGAGGCTGTCGGCTTTCTCGATGAAGGCCTCAAGCGAGGGCTCACTTATCGAGTTCGTGTAGCGCTGGACTTCCTCAGGCAGGGTCATCGCCACACCGAGTGCCTTCCCTGCCTCCCCTTCAACGAGAACCCACGTGTAGGGCAGCGCAAAGCCAAAATCCACCAACTCAAGTTCAGATGAGAGTTTTAAAGCCTTGCGTTTAATAGTTCTCAAGAGCATTGAATCACCTGAAGAAGCTCGTCAATAGGGTTAATAACTTAACGAAATGCAGCACCCGTCGAGCTCTGGAGTTATTTCATATTCTACGGTTCCTCCCCCAGCTCCCTGAAGGCATCAATTAAGACGTCGTTTTCCTCCGGTTTCCGGACTGAAAACCTGACGTACTCTGGCAGGCCAAAGCTCTTGCAACTCCGCACGAGGATTCCGCGCTCTTTCATCGCCTTCACGAACTCCTCTGCGTTCCCAACGCGCTTGATGAAGAAGTTCGCGTCGCTCCTCACGCCTAGAGCCTTCTCAAGCCTCTCCTTCTCGCGCCAGATGAGGGGCATCGTCCTCCTGAGGTGCTCGAAGCCATCTTTAATTAGAAACTCAAGGAAGGCAACCCCCGTCGAGCCTATGCTCCAGGGCATTCTAACGCTCTTGAAAGCCTCTTCAAAGCCGATGACGTAGCCAACCCTTATCCCGGGCAGGCCGTAGCTCTTGGTGAAGGTTCGAAGCTTCACGATGTTTTCTCCCTCCGGGCTTTCCGGCTTTTTCACGAAATCTATGAAAGCTTCATCTAAAACGAGGAGAGCTTTTCCCTCTTCCACTGCATCGAGGAGCGGCCTGAGCTCCTTCAGGCGGTAAAACTTCCCATCAGGGTTGTTCGGGTTGCAGAAGAACGCCACAGAATCTCTCTCAACGAGCTCGGCCAGCCTTTCGGGCTCGTTCGGGCCTTTGATAACCTTCGCCCCGAAAATTCTTGCTGTGCGCTCGTACTCGCCGTAGGTGTGGTGGGGAATTATGACTTTCCTCCCTCTGAGTGCTAGAATTCCAAGCAGGTAGAGGGCCTCTGTGATTCCTGCCGTTACCGTTAGCGGTTCGCCTATTAGTTCCGCCAGCCCCTCCTCAAGTTTCTCGTAGTAGGGGTAGCGGGTGCTTATCTCCTTCGCTCGTTGAAACATCTCGTCGAGCCACTCCGGCGGATACGGGTTGAGAGATGCCGAAAAGTCGAGCAGACCCTCTTCCCTAGCGCCGCCGTGATAAGTTGAGAACTTCACGGGCTCAAGCACGGAACCACCCCCAGTATTAGAAGTATCAGGACGATTGCTACCCATTCACCAACAACGATTAAATAAACCCTCAAGGCTCTCTTTATGTCGTCATTTTTAGGTGTTCTGCCGGGAAATCGGTAGAGGCCGGGCTTTTCGAGCCACGCGCCGAGGACTGCGCTCATGGCCGAGATAGGCTTGTCGGAGTTTATCTTGAACCTCGCGAGGTGGTAGTGGTGGAGAACCTTTCCACCGCCGAGCGGGATGTAGAGGAGAACCGTCAATCGAGCGGGAATGAAGTTAAGGACGTCATCCAGCCTAGCTGGAAACTTGCCGAAGAACTCGTAGCGCTCGTTCCTGTAGCCGAGCATGGCATCGAGGGTGTTCGCGGCGCGGTAAACCAAAGCTCCTGGAAGGCCGAAGAGAAGGAAATAGACGAGCGGGGCAACGACTGAATCGTTGAGGTTCTCGGCGAGGCTCTCTATCGCGGCCGAGTTCAGGTGGGCCTCATCGAGGGCTTCAGTATTTCTGCTCACTATCATCGAGACGGCTTTCCTTTTCTCTTCGATGTTCTCGGTTATCGTTCTCGCAACGTGCTCGTAAAGGCTTCTTATCGCAAAGGAGCTCTTGAGGAGGTAAACTGCCAGGGCGTAGTTGAGGGGGAACGGGAGGTAAAAAGGGAGAAGCGAGAGGGCAAGGGCAAAGGCCACAACAATGAGAGTTGTAAGAGTCCCGGCGAGGAAATCTGGAATGGGGCCTTTTCTCTTCCATCTCCTGTCCAGAAAACCCGCTATGCTCCCGAACCAGACCACGGGGTGAAGCTTAGCCGGGGGCTCTCCGAGGAGAAGGTCCCAGAGCAGGGCAAGGAGGAAGACCGCGGTTTGCTCCATTTTAATGGCCTCCTCGTCGCCTGGTTAATGGCGGTTTCTAACCCTGTTTTTCCTTCACGAGTCGAGCATAATGGATAAAAAGTCCGATGGGTTTATAGGTTTGGTGGTCTGGAGTGGGTAAAAAGAAAGGCGTGGCGTTATTCTCAGGGGGCAAGGACATCATTTACGCCATCTATCTCACCCAAAAAAGCGGAATAGAAATCCCCTACCTACTCGCGCTGAAGACGACGATAGGAACGTCCCCCCATTGGGAGAACTTTTCGGCTCTTGAGGCTTTAGCGAAGGCTATGGAAAAGGAGCTCCTCACGTTTGACATGGCGCGGGGAAGTAAGGCGCTGGCCGAGTTCATATCCTCGCTCGGCGTTGATTATCTCATTGCCGGCGACATCCTCCTTGAGGATCACTATCGCTGGGTTGAGAGTCTCGCCGAGGAAGCCGGGGTTAAAGCTCTTGAGCCCCTATGGGGACGAAACACTAAGGAGCTTGCCGAGGAAATAATCAAAGCCGGCTTCGAGTACGCGATTATAGCGGTGGACAAAGAGAAGCTCGGGGAAGAGTGGCTCGGCTACACCTTCCGCTCCCCCGCTGACCTTAAGTTCTTCCTCGAGCAGAATCCCGACGTTGACCCGGTTGGCGAGTTCGGGGAGTTTCACACGGTCGTTTTAGCGTCCCCGCTCTTTGAGGGGCGCTTTGCTCTTGAAATCCTCTCCATCGAGGAGAGCGAGCGGTATTACTGGGTCAGGTTTGGGCTGGTGAGAGGATGAAGCTCTCAGAAGCCGATTTTCAGGCTATCCAACGTTTTCCAAGGAAAATATTTAAGTTGCCATTAATATACTGCTCCCAGGTGGTGTAAATGGAAAGTTATTACGACACAATTCCAAACTTTCGCTATTGGGATGTTGAAGCATGGAAAGGTTATATTGAAGAGTATGTTGCCCCAATTTATAAGAACACGGCAATCCTTTTGGAGCTTAGGGATGAACTCCTTCCATACGTTGGGAAATCTCTAAAAGCTGTTAAGGACAATGATGAGAGACTTTTGCCGTTCTTTGTCGGTGGCATTGATGAGGACGGAAATTATAGGGAGAGGAGCCTTGCAAGGCTAATTAAGTTGATGCTTGGTATTTACGTCGAGCCGAAGGAATTTAGCAGTGCAGTAAGAGAGGCGGGCGAAAAGGGACTCAAGGCCGTTAAAATAAACTCCAAAGAAGTAAGCTTTTTGAGAATGATAAAACGGCTCAATGAATTTAGTGAGAAAATCCTTCGAGAGTCCGGAATCGAGATTCAGAACCATTACAAAGTCGAGGAGATTATCCAAGATCCGAATAAGCTTTTAGATGTATTGAAAGACCTTTATAGGGCCTGCGTCTCTTTCAGTGCGAATCACAACTATTATACGTTCTTCGTCATAAGCACTGCGAGTATTCACTGGAAGTATCTAATCACGGCATATCCAAAGCTAAAAGAGAACTTTGAAGAGTTACGAGACTTTTTAGGGCTTGAACCGATTTTCGTTCCAGACACTGAAAGTGAAGAAATCAAGAAGAGCTATACTATCTGGGGGCACAAAATTGATGGAATTGCGCATAACTTATATCGGATACAGATTGGATTGTGGCTGTTCTTTGATGTCTCGGAAGATACAATTTTGACGCGTAACACTAACATGGTGATATACCCACCCCAAGTTAAAGAAGTGTTTGCCTATGTAATTTCAGAAATCGAAAACCTAAGACAAGAGTATGTAAGTCTTGCTGAGAGATATCTCTCCCAATGCACCATTCCAAGCATCTCTGGTCTGGAGAAGCTTGGTATGTATGAAGTTGAATATTACCTAAGGATTAAAGATATCTTCATCCTTGAGTACTGGAATACATATTCGCCAAACTATTACAAGCATATTCACGAGCACGCAAAATGTCCACTTCCAGAATTTCTTGACGTATTTGGCCCAAGGCTGTTCTTAGGGTTGTCACGTATAATTCCAACAAAAGAGTCAGATGTGCTGGTTTATGATGATAATTTCATAAGACGTGTAGAATGGTGGTTGTAATGACAGAACAAGAATCAAAGAAAGAATTCAGAGGAGGCTATTATGAAGAGCGAAGAGAGAGGGAAAGAAGAAAAGCTGAGAAACAGGAACAAACCAAAACTTCAACTTCCCAGCCCCCTGTAAAATCGGAACTCTCAAAGAGCACAGAGAGCAAATCCCAAGTTCAAGAAATTTCAAAAAGAGTCGGAAAGAGCATTACAATTCCAACTATTAACTTGGAAAAGCCAGCTATATCTTTCAAAACAACATCACTAACCCTTGATTATCCAAGAGAGAAGAAAGAACGTCAGCTAATAGTTCCAAAGTTTAAGATCATTGCTCCAGCTTTTGAGTTTCGGAGTTCAAAGCTCGACACGGGCTTTTCAACAAAGAAAGAAACTCGCACTCTCGTAATTCCAAGAATCAAGCTCTTAAAACCAGTCATTGAATTCTCAGAAGACATGCTTGATGTTAATTACTCATTAAGTAAGCAGGGGAGAGAAATTTTTGTTCCCAAGTTTGCTACTCAAAAGTTTTCAATGCCCTTTGAGACTGCTTCACTGAATGCAGATATTTTAGCCCCTTATCCATCTCGGCAATTAACCCACCAGCATGTTACTCAGGCCCAAAGTGAAAGTTACGAAGAAAAAGAAGAGCTAATGAAACCAAGCCAACCCCAAGAAAGTGCCATTCAGGCATTACCTATAAGCGAATCACAAGCCGAAAGCAAGGAAGAAGCCAGCGGAGAAGAACTTCAAGATCCGCTGGAGTTTTTGTTCGGTGAGGGTGCTGGGAAAGTTAGAGACGTTGAGCCTCTGCTAATACTCTTTAAGGACGTTCCAAACGATAGTTACATCCAAACCTTTGAGATGTTTCTTTTGCGGAGTTATAGGGAAAAGCATGGAGGATATCCAGAAGTTAAAAAGCTCAGCTTGCGGGATGATTGGAACAAAAGGGAGATTGAACAGTGGCTTGATGAAGGAAAACTTTTCCTAATCGATTTAGATACTGAGGACGTAAAGATTAACAAAGAGCTCTTAGCGGATAGACTCTGGGCGATATTCTCGAAGAGGAGAGGGGTTGTAGTCTTTTACACCAAGGATGACAAAATCTTTGAGAGATACAAAGCACTCTTGAATGAAATAAACTGGAACAAACTCCAATTGGGGGCAAAAATCGTCAAGATTACACCAAGGAAGCTCTCGTTTGAGGAAAAGCTCAAGCTCGCAGGCTTGGTTTTCGGCTTTGTGGACATCGGGGAGGTTCCCGCTTCAATGGACGCAATTCTCAATGCAAGCAGAGACAAATATGAGGCGAAGCTTAAGAAGCTTGAAGAGGAATACTATCATATTCTTGGTATCGTCAAGCCTGGAGAGAATGAAAGTGTGGAACATCTAAGGGGAAAAGCGTTCATTGTTCACTGGCTGATAAAACAATTTGAAGAAAAGGAAGGCGAGAAGAAAGACTGGAAATTCATAAAAGACCACGTGAAAACTGAAGAGCCAAAGAACGGTGTTATTGTTGATGTCTGCTTTAATGATGAGAATTATGAGTTCGAGACACTATTTGAAGAAGGCTTTGGGAAAATTCACAAAACTCTCAGAAAGTATGAGCAGTTCCAAGCAAATGTTGAGATCGTAGTCGAGCCCATCACTGCATTCCTTCATGCTAAAGAGTTTGCCAAGCTCATAAGGCTCGTGAAACAAGTGTATCCAACCCTAAATGTCGGATTTTACACCCTTGACCTCAAAAACGAGAGGCTCATGCCACTTGAAGATTACTTAAAAGAGCTGAAGGATTTTAGTTCAGTAAAGCGAGGAAAATCCAAAATGGTGAAAGCATGACCCCTGAAAAACTACTCTCCCGCCTCGAATCCAAGGGCATAACGCTCGAAAAGATGCTCGACACCGCGTTAGAGCTCTACATCGGCGACGAGCGCGAGAAAGTTCGGGAAAGGCTGAGGGAGCTAATGTTAAGGTATCTCCAAGATATCAACGTTCAGGCCTTACTTCTCTCGGCCCTGCTCCTTGAGGAGAACTTCAGGGTCGAGGGCGACCCAATAAACTTAGTGGCGGATGAGCTGATAGGGATAAACATCGCCGAACTCATAGGCGGAAAGATGGCGCTCTTCAACTTCTTCTACTACGACACGAAAAAGCCCGGAATCCTTGCCGAGCTCCCGCCCTTCCTCGACGACGCCATCGGTGGCTTCATAGCGGGCTGCATGACAAGGCTCTTTCAGGAGGAGGAGCTATGAAAAACCTGCTACCGTTCTTCACTAGGATTCCTGTCAGAGGGGACTTCGAGAAAGTTAAGGGCGAGCTCTGGGCTTTGCCTCTGCTCGCGCCCATAACTTCGGCTTTACCAACGGCTATCCTTTACCTGAACCTCCCCCTGAGCAACATCTTGGCGATTTTGGCCCTCTACCTAACGATAGGCCTGCTCCACCTCGACGGCTTAGCCGACTGGGCCGACGGGGTTATGGCCAAAGGCGACCGCGAGAGGAAGATAAGGGCCATGAAAGACTTAAACACGGGCATAGCCGGGGTTTCCGCCGTCGTTATGGTGCTCCTCCTGCAAGTTTACTCCCTCCAGCTCGTTCCTTTCTATGCCCTCTTCCTGGCGGAGCTGAACTCAAAGTTCGCCATGCTCCTCGCACTGGCAACGAAAAGGCCAATCGGCCAGGGACTTGGAGCTTACTTCATGGAAGGCCTCGATAGAAAACAGCTTGTCCTTGGAACGGCCATCTACCTTCTCCTGCTCCTTCCCTTGGTTTACATTGAACCGC
>Ga0256842_1000151_pt1 | contig 59260 bp, 49 predicted proteins | sample 4559240metaG_FD_185973 | JGI IMG/M metagenome (GOLD analysis project Ga0256842, IMG submission 185973) | Hydrothermal vent microbial communities from Guaymas Basin, Mexico - 4559-240 | ecosystem: Environmental > Aquatic > Marine > Hydrothermal vents | place: Mexico: Guaymas Basin | collected... | reverse complement strand
GTATGAAATAAATATGTATGGAAGTCAACAATTAACCCCTATTTTACCATGGATAAAATAAAAACACTATTAATAATTACAATAACTTTTTTAATAAGTAGTTGTTCTTCTGATACCACAGAGAAATTAGGTAATGGTTATTTTTTTCGTAATGAAGGTAGTCTAATTAAAGACATTCTTTGTGAATCACCTAAAGGGGGAGAAATTCCTGCTACTGTAGTTGAGTATGTTTATGATAATAAATTTATTATTGCTAAACAAATGCCTAAAATACCGCAAGACCCTTTGTATGAAAAAACATATAATTACCCCAACGGCAACGACCAGTATTATTATTGGATAATACTAAAAGAAAGTAATACTGTATTTGGACCATTATCAATTAATAAATTAGACAGTATGAGAGCTGAATACAATATACCTAAAACGTTGAAATTGAAATAAATACTGTTGGCAACATCGTATATAAAACATTTGGCAGTCAGTGCGTTATCGAACGTTTCATCTCGTATCAAAAGTACTTGTAACTTTACAGACAAGTATTTCAAAATATAATTTTATGATATGTAAAATATAATTTTTTAGCCGCCCAAAGGCAAAAAAGCCAAGCAAAAGCCTTAGCCAGCGCCAATGAAATACGAATAACAACAACATAAATAAAACATATCAGCTAAGCCCAACGCATAAAGCCTCTGATACGTGTTATTTACAAACGTTGCCAACAATCCCCCTTCGATGAAAATATCGATGAATATTTTAGATAACGACGGGGTTGTTGAATATACAGAAAAGGTGAAAAATTAGAAAAAATACAAAATATTTTAAATTATTTTTCAATGGTATTGCCCATGAATAAAGGATTACAGACCAAAAATAACTAATTTTGACGTTAGTTGGAATTTTATATATTTATTAATTAGCAGTTAGTTAACTCCGTGATAAAAATCCCATCTACCTTGATTCTGATATAAATCGACTTTTTTTATAATCATATCACAATTACCTACCCCAAACTTCAGGAGCAAGTCTCCATTGTTTAAGAGAATCAACATCTTCAGAAGCAATATAATTAGAACTTAAAGCCTGCTTTATCATTGCATTATAATTTGTCAGAGTGTGCAATTTAACATCACTTTTCACAAAATTATCTTCAGCTACTTTAAATCCATAAGTAAAAATAGCCACCATGCCAAGCACTTCTGCACCAGCATCTCTCAATGCATCCACAGCTTTCAAAGAACTTCCACCGGTAGAAATTAAGTCTTCAACAACAACAACCTTACTCCCAACTTTAATATCTCCCTCCACTTGATTTCTCATTCCATGGCCTTTTTTATCTGGACGCACATACACAAAAGGCAAGTCCATTTCTTGCGCCACAAGCACACCATTAGCAATAGCTCCTGTTGCTACACCTGCAACAACCTCTACTTCAGAATACATATTTCTGACAACTTCCACAGTTGCCTCTTTTATAAAACCTCTAACTTCCTGATACGAAAGAGTTTTCCTATTATCACAATAAATTGGAGATTTCCATCCAGAAGCCCATGTAAAGGGTTCTTTTTTGTTTAACTTTACAGCTTGAATTTTTAATAAATATTCGGCTGTTTTTGCGGCAGTTTTATCTAAATTAATCATAGTGCAAATGTATAAAGTTTTTAAAGAAAATACGACTTTTATTTTAGTAGCCAATGGAAATTTAATATCTAATGATCAAGCCGTTAGTATTTGTATAGATAAGCCCCAAAATGTTATAGAATTACTCTCGAACTTAGGCAATTCACAAGAAGATGATACATATATTATTTATTGCGCCAAACTTAAAGATACCATTAAAACTATTGAAAATCATTTCCCAACTAAAGTAGCAGCTGGTGGATGGACTTTTAATGATACTAATAGTTTATTAATGATAAAAAGGAATAACATATGGGATATACCTAAGGGTCATATAGAAAAAGGGGAAACTCTTGAAGAATGCGCTATTAGAGAAGTGGAAGAAGAAACCAATGTAAAAAATTTAAAAATTAATAATAAAATCGGCATTAGCAGACACCTAATTAGCAAGAAAAATGGATATATACTAAAACTTAGCCATTGGTTTTTAATGACCAGCAATTATAGTGGAAAACTAAAACCACAAAAGAGTGAGGATATTACAAAAGCAAAATGGATTGACAAAAATTCTATAGATAAATATTTGGATAAGGCGTGGCTCTCTTTGAAGAATTTCTATTATGATTATGTTATAGACTCTAAACTAAATTTAAAAGACTAAATTTGTAAAATGATTAAAGCAGTTAACATTCATAAAAAATATGGCACCCTTGAAGTATTAAAGGGTCTATCATTAGAAATCTCACAAAGTGAAATTCTAAGTATAACAGGTAGTTCAGGAGCTGGCAAGACTACACTTTTGCAAATTATGGGGAGTTTAGATAAACCTAGTTCCGGAAATGTATTTATAAACAACATCGATATTAATAAACTATCTGGCAATGAGTTAGCTACTTTCAGAAATAAGCATATAGGTTTTGTTTTTCAATTTCACCATTTACTGCCAGAATTTTCTGCTATAGAAAATGTTTGTATTCCAGCTTTTATCTCCAATACACCGAAGAAAAAAGCTGAGCAAGAAGCAAGCGAATTACTAAATTTTATGGGATTAAAAAACCGTATTTATCATAAACCTAACGAACTATCAGGAGGAGAACAACAAAGAGTAGCAATAGCTAGAGCCCTTATTAATAAACCCAAAGTAGTATTTGCTGACGAGCCCTCTGGCAACTTAGATGAAGAAAGGTCTAAAGAACTACATGATTTATTTTTCAATTTAAGAGATAAATTTGGTCAAACCTATGTTATTGTGACTCACAACAAAGAATTAGCAGATAGAGCTGACAGACAAATTATTCTAAAAGACGGTTTAATAATTAAGTAATTAGATTACAAATAGGTAAAAAATAATATTTCCAAGTAACCAAATAATTACTACTTTTGCCCCGATTTATAAAAGCCGCTATAATTAGATGGTATAATTTAATATAATAGTAAAACAATAACTTATGTATTTAACAAAAGAAAAAAGAGCTGAGATATTCGAAGAATACAGTTCATCAGCTACTAACACAGGATCTGTGGAATCACAAGTAGCATTATTCACTCACAGAATCAAACACTTAACAGAGCACTTAAAAGCAAATCGTAAAGATTTTGCCACTGAGCGTTCATTAGTATTAATGGTAGGTAAACGTCGTAAACTTTTAAATTATCTTAAGAGAAAAGACATTAACCGTTATCGTGAATTGATTAAAAAATTAGGCTTAAGAAAATAATCTTATGCTTTAACAAACCATAACAAAAAAAGGTGATTGACTTCAATTACCTTTTTTTGCATATTGGAGAACTCATTTTTGGAGGCAAGGATGAAGACTTCACCAAACAGATGATTGCCTCAATAATTTGTACGCACATAAAGAAGAAAAGATGTCGAAAATTGGAATTACAAAAAGTTTCCAGATGGCAGATGGTAGAGAAATTACCATTGAAACTGGAAAATTGGCTAAACAAGCCGATGGATCTGTAGTAGTAAAAGTTGGTGATACCATGCTATTAGCTACTGTAGTATCAAAAAAAGAAGCTGGCGATAATGTAGATTTTATGCCATTGTCAGTAGATTATCAAGAAAAATACTCATCTGCAGGACGTTTTCCTGGAGGATTTTTCAAAAGAGAAGCTCGTCCGTCAGAGTACGAAATTCTTATCTCAAGATTAATTGACAGGGTATTACGCCCACTGTTTCCAGATGATTATCATGCTGAAACACAAGTATTAGTATCATTAATTTCCCTACAACAAGGAGACCAACCCGACGCTTATGCTGCCTTAGCTGCATCAGCAGCTTTAGCCGTATCAGATATACCATTTCATGGTCCAATATCAGAAGTTAGAGTGGCAAACCTAAATGGTGAATGGATTGTTAATCCAAATATAGAAGAAACTGAAGCTGCTGACCTTGAAATGATGATTGGTGCCTCTATAGACAATATCATGATGGTAGAAGGAGAAATGAATGAAGTTTCTGAAGAAATGATGATGGAAGCCTTTAAGGTTGCCCACGATGCTATCAAAATTCAATGTCAAGCACAGGTGGAATTAGCCTCAATGGTAGAAAAATCAAGCCCTAAAAGAGAATATAATCATGAAGACAATGATGAAGAATTAAAACAAAGAATCATCAGTGAGCTTTCTGAAAAAGTATATAAAGTAGCTGCTTCAGGTACTGCTGATAAACACAAACGCTCAGAAATGTTTGAAGCTATTATTCAAGAATTTATCGATAACCTTGAGCCTGAATACGCAGCTGAGAAAAAAACACTTATTAAACGTTACTACCACGATGTAGAGAAAGTTGAAGTTCGTAAAGTTATTCTTAATGAAAGAATAAGACTTGACGGAAGAAAACTTGACGAAATTCGTCCTATATGGACAGAAGTAAACTATTTACCAACAGTTCACGGATCTGCTATATTTACTAGAGGCGAGACTCAATCTCTAACAAGTGTTACCCTTGGTAGTAAATTAGATGAAAAAATTATTGATGGAGTTGTTTTTGAAGGAAAAAGTAATCTATTACTACATTACAACTTCCCTCCATTCTCTACAGGTGAAGCTCGTTTCTTAAGAGGAACCAGTCGTCGTGAAATTGGACATGGCAACTTAGCCCTTAGAGCATTGAAAAGAATGATTCCAGACAAAGAAGAGAATCCTTATACTATAAGAATAGTATCAGAGATATTAGAATCTAATGGTTCATCTTCAATGGCAACAGTATGTGCCGGCACTATGGCATTAATGGATGCCGGAGTAAAATTAAAGAAGCCTGTTTCTGGAATAGCAATGGGACTTATCACTGATAGCGATAGTGGTAAATATGCTGTTCTTTCAGATATTTTAGGAGATGAAGATCACCTTGGTGATATGGATTTTAAAGTTACAGGAACACGTGACGGTATTACAGCTTGCCAAATGGATATTAAAGTAGAAGGCTTATCATACGAGATTCTTTCTCAAGCTTTAAATCAGGCAAAAGAAGGCCGCATGCATATTCTAGACAAGATAGAAGAGACTATTAAAGAACCAAGAGCTGATTACAAAGACTTTGTTCCTAGAATAGAAAAAATGGTTATCAGCAAAGAATTTATTGGAGCAGTAATTGGACCTGGTGGAAAAATTATTCAAGACATCCAAAAAACTACTGGTACTACTGTAACAATAGAAGAAGTTGGAGAAAATGGAATTATTGAAATCATGTCACCAGACAAAGCATCTATTGTAGCAGCAACAAATAGAATAAAAGGCATAGTAGCAGTTCCTGAAGTAGGAGAAGTATATCATGCAACTGTTAAGAGTATAATGCCCTACGGTGCTTTTGTCGAAATTCTTCCCGGTAAAGAAGGCTTACTTCATATTTCTGAAATAGCATGGAAACGTCTTGAAAAAGTAGAAGAAGTACTTAAAGAAGGTGATGAAATAGACGTAAAGCTTCTTGCTATAGATTCTAGATCCGGGAAATTAAAGCTTTCAGCTAAAGCCCTTCTTCCAAGACCCGAAAAATCAGGTAAATAATAATATACATCATCCAAAAAGAATTTACCTAATATAAAGTTCTTTTATTAAAATTATAAATCCGAGTTCTTGATTATCAATGAACTCGGATTTCTTTTGTTATAGTTTTTATATAAAAAAATGTAACAAAAACATTTAGTTTATTATTGAAGTTAATGAAACTTAAAGGCATTAGCAACGTAATAGGAAGCCGATACATTTTTATAGTTTTACTAAAATTGAATTAATGAGACAATTAAAAATTCAAAAGCAGGTAACAAATAGAGAAACTGCTTCATTGGATAAATACTTACAAGAAATTGGTAGAGTAGATTTAATTACTGCAGAGGAGGAAGTAATTCTAGCCCAAAAAATTCGTCAAGGGGACAAACAAGCTCTTGAAAAATTAGCAAAAGCTAATTTGCGGTTTGTAGTTTCTGTATCAAAACAATATCAAAATCAAGGTCTTAGCCTACCGGATTTAATAAATGAAGGCAATTTAGGTCTAATAAAAGCCGCACAAAGATTTGATGAAACAAGGGGGTTTAAATTCATATCCTATGCTGTTTGGTGGATTCGTCAATCAATTTTACAAGCATTAGCAGAGCAATCAAGAATTGTACGACTACCTTTAAATAAAATTGGATCAATAAATAAAATAAATAAAACTTATGCCACTCTTGAACAAGAGTTAGGCAGGGCTCCAAATCACGAAGAGATTGCTGAAGTATTAGACATCTCTGTTCGCGAAGTAAAGGAATCTCTAAAAAATGCAGGCCGACATGTAAGTATGGACGCACCTTTAATACAGGATGAAACCACTAACATGTATGATGTTATAAGAGAAAATGACACTCCTACTCCTGAAACAGGACTTCTTTATGATTCATTACGCAAAGAGATAAGTCGTGCTATTTCTACATTAACACCAAGAGAAGCGGATGTTATTAAACTATATTTTGGTCTTAATGGTGCTCATCCAATGACTTTAGAAGAAATTGGAGAAGAGTTTGACCTCACAAGAGAAAGAGTAAGGCAAATTAAAGAAAAAGCTATAAGAAGACTAAAGCATACTTCAAGAAGCAAAATACTTAAAACTTATCTTGGATAATATAATATATTTTAAAAGCATCTGTTTCAAGTGGATGCTTTTTTTGTTTTACTTTGTAACAAATTAATATAACAACATTATGTCACATTTAATAGCCCCTTCCCTACTATCTGCCGACTTTGCAAACTTAGAGCAAGATATAAAAATGATTAATAATAGTGATGCTGATTGGTTTCACATTGATGTAATGGATGGTCTTTTTGTTCCAAATATATCATTTGGTTTTCCTGTTATTAAAGCTATTAAAAAACATGCAAAGAAACCTTTAGATGTACATCTAATGATAGTGGATCCTGATAGATATCTTGAAGAGTTTAAAAATGTAGGGGCTGATATAATAACTATACATTACGAAGCTGTAACTCATTTGCACAGATCAATACAGAAAATAAAAAGTCTTAATGTAAAAGCAGGCGTCGTACTTAACCCTCATACTAATGTGATATTACTTGAAGATATTATATCTGAATTAGACCTTGTGCTTATTATGTCAGTAAATCCTGGTTATGGAGGTCAAAAGTTTATTGAAAATACTTATTCTAAAATAAGCAAGCTAAAGAATCTTATAAAGCAAAAAAACTCAAATGCACTTATAGAAGTTGATGGTGGAATTGGAATTTCAAATATAAATAAATTGGTAGAAGCCGGAGCTGATGTATTAGTTGCTGGGAATGCTGTATTTGGAGCAACAAATCCAATAGATACTATTAAACAACTAAAATATTTATAATCTATTTAATCATTTCTGCTTCTATATTTCTAACATCATTATCGTCGGTATGCTTAATCCTTATCTCAACAAAAGGACGAGGGATATAATCGTAAACTAAATCCGGCCATTCCATAAGACAATAGTTTCCGCTATATACATAATCCCCAAATCCAATTTCGATAGCCTCCTGCAAATTCTCAAGACGATAAAAATCGAAATGATATATTTCTCCATATTTTTCACTATCATAAATATTCGCAATAGCGAAAGTTGGACTGCTAACCTCATCATTTACTCCTAAGGCTTTACAAAACAATTTAGAGAAAGTTGTTTTTCCTGCACCCATCTCTCCTTTAATGGCAAAAATACGCTCATTAGGAAACTCGCATAAGATATCATTAACGATATCTGACAATTCTTCTAGTTTTACTCTTTTTGATATCATTAATAATTCTATTTTGCAGATAGTGACACAATAGGTATTAAAACTTCTTCTAAAGAAATTCCCCCATGCTGAAAAGTATCATTATAAAAATTACTATAATAATTGTAGTTATTTGGATAAACTAAGAAATCTGATTGTTTGGCAAAAATATAAGATGTGCTAATATTTAAACGAGGTAAAAATACATCTTCAGGTTTACGCACTTCAAAAACTTCCTTTGCCTTGTATTTTAAATTTTTTCCAAATTTATATCTTAAATTAGGATTTGTTTCCCTATCACCAACAACTTTTATAGGCTTTTTAACTCTAACAGAACCATGATCAGTAGTAATTATTATTTGGCCTTTCTTCTCGGCAATAAATTTCATCATATCAAATAAAGGAGAGTTGCGAAACCAGGAAACAGTCAATGACCTATAAGCTCTTTCGTCACTGGCAAGCTCTCTGATAACCTCCATTTCTGTTCTAGCATGCGATAGCATATCAACAAAATTATAAACTATCACATTCAACTGATTATCTAGCAATGTATGCATATTATCAACAAGTTTTTTACCTTGTGATAAGTTAAGAATCTTATTATAACTAACAGAAATATTCTTACCTAACCTTTTAAGTTGAGTTTGTAGTAATTCATACTCAAAATTATTTTTTGTCCCCTCATCATTTTCAGATACCCAATATTGAGGATATTTCTTCTGAATTTCGAGTGGCATTAATCCAGCAAAAAAAGAATTTCTAGCATATTGAGTTGTTGTAGGCAAAATACTGTAATAAATAGAATCATCATCTATTCTGAAAAACTCAGAAATAATTGGAGAAATAGACTTCCATTGATCATATCTAAGATTATCAATTACAAAAAGGAAAGTAGGAATATTAGAATTTAACTTAGGTAAAATCTTTTCTCTAAAAACAATTTGTGATTGTACCGGTCTATCATCAGAACCATTTAACCAGTCAATATAGTTTTTGGCAACAAAATCAGAAAAAACAGAATTTGCTTCATCTTTTTGCATCTGAAACACCTCTAAAATATTATCATCCTTCGACTTCTCTAATTTAATTTCATAGTCGACAAGTTTTTTATAAATATCTATCCACTCATCACAATCGAGTCGATTAGACAATTCCATTCCAATCTGCCTAAACTCCATCTGATAATCCATTGTGTTTTTATCAGATATTATTTGATTAGCATCAATATTCTTTTTTATGGCTAACAAAATCTGGTTAGGATTAACAGGTTTAATAAGATAATCAGCAATATTAGAACCAATGGCATCTTCCATAATGGATTCTTCCTCGCTTTTGGTAATCATTATCACAGGAAGTACTGAATTTATCTTCTTTATTTCACCTAAAACTTCAATTCCTGATAGGCCGGGCATATTTTCATCTAAGAAAACCAAATCATAATCTCCTTCTTGAAGTAAATCAATAGCATCATTACCATTATTTATAGTTTCTACATCATAACCCTTAGCTTTAAGAAAGATAATATGAGGTTTTAGCATTTCAATTTCGTCATCAACCCAAAGTATTTTAGCCATATCTATATTTTTAAATTATTTTTACAAAATTAGCAATAAAAACAGATTTTTATTCTGTAATCAATTAATTAACGTTAAATTTGCCATATGAGTACAATCAACAAGAAGAAAATTTTAAACGATCCGGTTTATGGTCTAATAAATATTGCTGATGATTTGATTTTTGACATAATTGAACATCCATATTTTCAAAGATTAAGGAGGATAAAACAGCTCGGTCTTTCACATTTAGTTTATCCCAGTGCTGTTCATTCCAGATTTTCACATGCCATTGGCACAATGTATTTAATGGGAGAGGTATTACAATACCTTAGGCAAAAGGGGCATCATATTTCCGATAAAGAATTAGAAGCTGCACGAATAGCAATATTACTTCATGATATTGGACATGGGCCATTCTCACATGCATTAGAATATTCAATTGTTAAAGAAGTATCCCATGAAGAACTTTCATTGATTTTTATGGAAGCACTTAACAAAGAATATGATGGTAAATTAGATATGGCTATTGCTATTTTTAAAGATGAATACCACCGACATTTCTTTCATCAACTCGTTAGTTCTCAACTCGATGTTGACAGATTAGATTATCTAAGAAGAGATAGTTTTTTCACAGGTGTATCAGAAGGAGTAATTGGTACTCAACGAATCCTGAAAATGATGGAAATTGTTGATGATAAAATCGTAATTGAACAAAAAGGCATCTATTCTATAGAGAATTTCCTCAATTCAAGGAGAATAATGTACTGGCAAGTATATCTACACAAAGCTGTACTTATGGCAGAGCATTTATTAATGAATATCCTAAAACGAGCCAAAGAAGTTCATCAACATAATGAAAAGTTATTTGCTTCACCTTCATTTGCATATTTCCTCGAAAATAATAATACAAAGGAAATGTTCAGTATTGAAGGTAATGCTCTAAAAAATTATTCTTTATTGGATGACTTTGATATACTAAGTGCTATAAAAGTATGGGCACAGTTTGCTAAAGATAAAGTTCTGAAAGATTTATCACAACGACTAATAAATAGAAAATTCTTTAAGATTGAATTTAGCAGTACAGAATTTAGTAAAAAGAAAATAAATAAGAAAAGAGAAACAATAAAAAAAGCTCTAAACATATCAGAAAAAGAAGTTGAGTATTACGTATTTACTGACCATACCAGTAATCATCTATACTCAAATGAAGGAGGCACAATTGAAATTATATCCAAAAATGGCACGATAAAAGATATTGCTGAAGTCTCTGAGCAACTAAGCGCATCAAAGTTAAAAAAGCCTGTTACAAAATATTTCTTATGTTATCCAAAAGAAATTTAGCCATATTATATTACAAAAATATAAGTAATAGTTCCCACTTGAACCTCAGGAGCTTTGGGGTCGGAATTAAACGAGGCTTTTAATGCTGCTTTTATTGCAATGTTCTGCAACTGACTATTAGAAGTGGTTGTGCCTTTTACTTGTACTCTTGCATTGGTAACTTTGCCATCTCTATTCACCCAAATTTTAACAACTACAGTCCCTTGTTCCTCACTATTATTTATTGGCTTAGGAATACTTTTCTTAACACGGCCGCCAAGTGAATAAGGGATATCACCAGTACCTCCGCCTCCAACGTAATTATTTGAATTTGGTGTCCCATTACTTTGACCTTGGTCACCAGGTTTGTTGGTTACACCTTCACTACCGCCTTTTTTAGTATCGCTTTTCTTTGAAAATATATATTTTTTATCAACAACAGGCTTCTCAGGCTCTTCAGGTTTTGTCTCTACCTTTTTTGTTGACTTATTCGATTTTAAATTAATCGATTCCTCTGTATTTTGAGTTACAACTTTCTCATCAGTTTTCTGAGGCTGAGGTTTATTTTGCACGGGTTTAGAAACAACAGCTTTCTTAGGTTGTATCTCTCCCATACCTTGATCGCTATATCCTAGATTTACTTCAAGACCAATTTCAGGACGTGGAGGATAAGGAGGTTTCATACTTACCATAACTAAAATTAAAAGTAAAGCAATATGAAATACCACTGTGCCAATAATTCCCCAACGTTTATTTGAATCTATATTGAAATTCATAGTACTAATAACGAATTTAAAGTCATTTTATTACTCTGGTTTTGTGGCTAATATAACTTTGTAAGCTGATTGCCTTTCTACATTTATTTTATTCACAGCATCGATAACCTTAACAACATATTGAACAGCCACACTTTGATCTACTCTTAAAACCACATTGCCTTTTTTTGCTACCAACTTATTAGCCAAACTAGCTTGAAGATTATCTTCTGTTACTTGATTAGACTCGTCATTAATAAAGAATTGCAGTTGATCATTAATATAAACAGTAACATCCTTTTTAGCATCAATAACTTTTTGACTTGAGCTATTAGGCAATGTCAAAGGAATAGCATTAGGGCTTACAATAGTAGAAACCAAAATGAAAAACACTAATAACAAGAATACAAGGTCAGACATTGATGCTGAACTGAATTCAAGACTTTTTTTATTTCTTGTTTTTATAGCCATAACGATAATGATTTAGGAAGCAGGTTCATGTAATAAATCCATAAATTCTGTAGCACGAGCTTCAAGTATAAAAACAACTTTTTCAATTCTTGCAACAATTATATTATAAGCAATATATCCAATAATACCAACAATTAAGCCCGCAATAGTTGTTACCATTGCCTGATACATACCACTGGAAAGCATACCAATATCCAAACTATTACCACCATTTGCCATATCAAAGAAAACTCTTACCATACCTACAACTGTTCCTAAAAAACCAATCATCGGTGCAGCACCGGAAATTGTTGCAAGTGTTGCCACATTCTTCTCCAGTTTAGACACTTCTAATTTTCCAACATTCTCTATTGCCTGATTTACATCTGGTAATGGACGCCCTAGTCTAGATAATCCTTTTTCTAACATTTTAGACAAAGGAGAATCTTGCTTTCTACACAATTCTTTAGCAGCATCTACTTTAGCTTCATGAATTAGATCTCTGATATCATTCATAAAATATGACTCATCTTTCGAGGCTTTTTGTATAGCAAGAAATCTCTCAACAAAAATATAAATAGCAAAAATAGACATCAAAGCCAATGGACCCATAATCCACCAACCACCAGCTTTTGTTAATTCCCATATTGACATTTCATTAGCAGCATCTGCTAGTCCTCCATCAGCAACATTGCTTAATGTATCTTGTACTGCCTGCCCTACTTCATTTACCTGAAGTAATAAAAGTAATCCGTTCATAAATTATTGTATATAAATTTTTGACTTATTATAAATATTCAAACGCTATTAAAAGTATCCTTATTGTGGAATAAACAATATTAATAATGTAAAAGTATATTAATGTAACTAGTAAACAAAAAACTACATAATGATTTACTAACAAAGAGATGTTAATTTATCACCAAATATGCATTCTAAAAACTATTCTGTGCAGGAACTGCTACAAAACAAAGTTTTAAACATAATTCAAATTTGGGCTACAATATTCACCAATTAAAATAAATTTATTATTCATTTCATTGTTTTCTGTAAATTAATAAATCCAATATCACCCCTTACTGTGTATGAATTTAGTTATTACATGGTATTATATTAATGCAATACTACGTCAGACTGTCTAAAAAGCCCAATTTCTGCGTTATGCTACTTTTTGTAAATGCTCATATACCTTAGTATACTGCGCTTTACAAAAAAGCAGCAAGCCTTGAACTTGAACTTTTAAGCCGCTCTGTATAGTTATTAGACAGACTGACGTTACAAAACGTTTACAATATTTCGTTACAGGTCTGCATCTACACAAAACAAAACCCAACTATTATACATTTTAAGCAACAAAAAACATCTAATGATTTAACTCGGAATATTCACAATATATTCCTATCGATTAAGAAAAACTAATAAATCAGTAAATACATTTTAAACTGCAATTATAATAACAAAAAAAGGGTGAGCCAAAGCTCACCCTCATACGTATATTTTAATTTAAATATTCTATTTCAATAAATTCATAAAATCACTATTATTTGCAAATTTTACAAACTCTTTGTCTTTCTTAGCTTCGTTTTTGTAACCAGGAACAGCATCAATAGCATTTTTCAAATTATCTATTACCATAGAAGTATTATTAGTACGCGCTCCAATAACAGCTAATAAGTAATAAACTTCGCCTGATTTAGCAGCACAATCTAAAGTTTTGGTTGCGTCAGCAGTTTTACCGTTCTCTAATTGAGCTAGAGCTAGATTATAATCACATTTTTTAGAACCAAAAGCACTTTCAGCACCAGCATAGTCACCATTAATCATCTTAACTACACCCATATTATAAGTAACATCTACACCAGCAGCTTGAGCAGCTTGGTAATGTTTTTGTGCAGCAACATAATCTTTATTCCATGCAGCTAAAATACCCATATTATTCTCTACTTCACCTTGATTAGGTTTAAGAGTGTTAGCTTTCTCAAGATATTGTGCTGCTTCTTCAGTATTACCTAATTTAATATCTACAGCAGCAGCATTATTATATGCTCTCCAACACTTTTCATAATTCGTGATAGCAGACTTATAAATTGCTAATTGAGTATTCAAATCTTCAGTTAATGTAGCAGCATATAAAAGTTCTTTTACTGAAAGTGAATCAGGATGAGAAGTTGACAAAGCTGCAATTTGCTCGTCAGTACGTTTTGGCTCATAGCAATTTACGGTCATTTCAGCACGACGAAGAACAGATAACATGTCTTCAACTTCTTTATAAATAACTGTCATATTTCTAATTTGCTGTTCTCTTTCAGACTTATTAGCTTGAGATTTAATAACATTCGAAATTTTATTTTTATCTTCAATATTTGAAGCATTCAAAGCTGCCATAAAACCATCATAATCTGCACCCTTAGCAGCAACATTAATAGTAGTTTCTGTTTCTTTGGTAATCTTCTTAATTTGTTTTGCGATATATTTCTTAGCAACAGCACCACGCTCGTCAGAAAGTTCTTGATTAAGTGTTAATTCGCCTTCTGGAGATGCCCATGCATTAACATTTACATCTTTTATTTTCCATCCTAAAGCGATAAATTCCTTAAGAGAATCAATATCTTTTTTAGAATCTTTATTAAGCTTTAACCCCATGTTAAGGTTAGACTTATTATAATCGAAGTATAATTTAGCTGAAGTAGAAACAATAGTTTCTTTCTCATACATATGAGCAGCTAATTGAGCATCTTCACCATGACCAACTCTTGTTGAAGTAATAATTATACCGGAAGCAATTTTGACATCCGCAACTGGAGTTTCTTTTCCACCTTTTAAAGATGTCACTTTAACATACAAATCAGAAACTTGCATCTCTGGCTTATAATCAAAAACGTCGGTATATGTTATAGGGGCACCGGTTTTAAAGTTAATAACTGTACCTTCACCTGCGGCTTTTTCACCTTTAAGCATCATAGGTTTTAGTGCTAAAGTACCACCATCATATTTTAAGTATGGCTCTAATTTTACTATTTCTGTTTTTGGAAAACCTTTTTCAGGTATAGTATCCTTCACTGTAAAGCTAACTTTTCCACCATTATTTACTAACGGATTAGGGTTAACATGATAAGGATCTGGCATCTTTAAGCTTCCACAGCTTGCTACAAAAACTGCAAGCATAATCACCAATAATGTTTTTAAATTGCGCATTTCTCTCTGTTTAAATTATCTATTAAGTTTAAATTCTAATTCGTTATTATTTATCTGAAATAATTTGCAAATGTATAAATACTAATTATATATAAAAAATAAATTTTCAAAAAAACAACATTTTATACTACATTAGTTGCAATAAAGTTACAAAAAAGCCTGCAAATATGCAGGCTTTGTGATAATTATGCGGTATATTTTAGATTAAAATACCTATTTTGTTCTTTTCTTATCAACAAATTTAACAATATATGCTTTAGGAACTTTAAGCTGAATTTCTTTCAATAATTCTTTTGCTTCATCAGCAGTACGGAATTTACCAACAGTATATTGATACCAACCACTTATCTCATCTTCCATAATCTCATTCTGCTGTAAACCATACTTATATGCTAATTTAGCAATAGAATATGTTCTTCCCTTAGAAGCCGCAATCTGAACTTTATATGTATCACCAGTCTCAAAAGTTCCATTTTTATCCATAATATCAGTATTAGTTTTCTCAAGTCCACCAATATATTTACCATCTTTAAAAACAACTACATAAGCTCCTCTTACCTTCGACAATGCTTTATTTTGAGCAGCTTCAGCGTAAGTTTTATAATTACCTATAGTATAACGATATGAATTCTTATAAGGATCCTCTTGAACGTCTTCTTGTAAACCTAATTGTTTTTTAAGCAATCTTTTAGAAGTTGTTCCTCCAAATACAGCTGCCACCTGCACTCTATATTCTAAAGCTGGAGTAATAGGTTTAGGAGTAATTGCAATTACTTCTGCATTGTTTTCTTCTTGTGTAGCGTTATTCTTGCTATTATTAGCCTCTGTAGTTTGATTTGTAACATCATTATTAGCAATAATACTTGGTTTAAGATTAACCCTATCACTAAAAGTTTTCATTTTACTCTCACCATTTTCATTATAGCTAAAACTGCTATTAAATATATAGCTATCTTCTTCTAACCCTCCGGAGCTAAGCTTATATGATATTGCCAATTGTTCGCCAGAAATATTATCCCAATTTACAATAAGATGGGTACTATCTTGACTTACTTTGCCAGTGTTAACACTAACATCCGACACATAAAAATCATTAGGAATTACAAGACTATATTGTCCCTCCCCTTCTATGTCTCCTTTTTGTATTATAGTATTAACCTGATATTCGGAATTAGGTTCAACTTCAGCAGGAATAGTAGAATTATAAACAATATTCGTAGGTATAGACACTTGTGCAAGTGTAGTATCAACAGGTTCAACAGGTGCAATTTCCACTTTAGGTTTCTTCACTTTTTTCTGACCAAACCTATAAGTTACACCAATACCAGTAATGGAATATATATCATTAACATCCGTTCCTAAACCAACATATGCATCAATGTCATCAACAAAAGTATTTCTAAAATTAGATTCAATATAAGCACTCCATCGCTCATCAAATCTAAATCTAAGCCCTCCACCCCATGGGATAATCATTGTACTGGAATTTACATTACTGAATAAAACAGCATCAGCAAAACTACTAGCTTTATAATTTATCATTCCTATACCACCAAATGCGTAAACAGACATAAATCTATCTTCTTTAAATCCAAAAAGTGATGTAAAATCCACATCTAACCCCAAATGATAATCATAATAATCAGTGACAGAGTTAATAACAGCATGATACTGATCTCCACTCCATTTTGTTCTTTCTCCACTCAACATTCCCTTTTGAAAAGCAACTTGTAACCTAAATACATTCGATAATTTACGTTTTAAGGTCAGTCCATAGGTGAAATTAGATTCTTTACTAAACCATCTGGAAAATGGGCTTGCACTTGTAGCTGCATCTCCCCATAATAAACCAGAGCCCATATTAAGACTTACATCCCACATGTAATTCTTTGCAACTAATTCATCTTGAGCTAATAAATTAGTAGGCAATAGAAATAATAATGGCATTAACAATACTGAAGTAATTATTCTTTTCATAATAAAATTGATATTAATAATTTAGCAATTGATTATTTATTTAGAGTACAAATATATAATAATTTAAATCATAATGAAAAAAAAATTTTTTTTAATATAAATTATTGTATTTTTGCTTTTTAATTACTATATAAAATATTTATATTAATCTAATAACATGAAAAAACTTTTATCGCTTTCTGGCATTTTTATTTTTGCCAGCTTGTTTATTTTTTCGGGGAAAGTTAGTGCTCAAGCCTCAAGTTCTGACGTCCCATGGACGGACACTAACCATGTTGATTACAATAGATGGTATGTTGGAGGTATGTTTGGTGTCTATCAGTTCTTTGGAGACATTGCAGAACATACCTATTTCCCAGGAACTGGTAAAAAAGGCAAGTTTAATTGGATGCTTGGTGCTAAGGTAGGAAGAGAGTTTAATCAAAGATTTGGTGCTAGAATAAACTTTAATACTGGTCAAATGTTTTCTCAAAGAAATGACGACTGGTTTAAAGCTAATGAAATGGACTTGCAGTTGGACTTCACTTTAAACATGACAAATATAATAGCACCCTATAGATATAATAAAAAATGGAATGCTACAGTGTATGTAGGTGCAGGTTTCTTTGGATACAGAAGTATATTATATGATGTAAATGATAATATTATAGGAAATGTTGGCTATGATATGAATGGAGATAAGACTAATATGAAATTTACATCTTGTATTGACGTTGGTTCTATTATAGGATATCGATTAACGAAAGGTTTAGATATATTTTTAGAAATAGGACTTACAAATACTCCTGTTGATGATTTAGATGCAAAGTTTGTTGTATTATCAGAACTTGATAATTATAGTCATGTTTCTCTAGGTTTACATTATACTTTTGGTAAATATGATGATGCATATAAGTGGAACCCGAAACCTGATTATGTTAAAGCTATAGAGGATAAGATTGTAGATATGGGTAATAATATTGACTCTGTTCAAAAATGTTGTGCAGAAAAAAATAAGATTAATCCATGTGACACATCTACTGTAGATGGCGATGGTGATAAAGTCCCTGATTGTAGAGATTTGGAACTTGATAGTCCTAAAGGCTCAATTGTAAACTTCCAAGGAATTGCAATTATTAGTCCTGATTCTGCAACAGGTGAACCAACAATTGCTGCTGGTGTGGCTCCAGCACAAAAAAATAATGCCCCTGCAATTTTCTTTAGCCCTATATACTTTGAATATGACAAAACCATTATTGACTCTACAGGAGAATTTACATTAATAAATGTAGCTATATACATGAAGCAATACCCTGATGCTAGAATATTAATCTCAGGTAATTGTGACAAACACGCTTCTGATAAATATAATGAAGATCTTAGTTTAAGACGTTGTAATAAAGCTAAAAAAATTCTTACAGAAGAATATGGTATTGATCCAAGTAGATTAGATATACAGCCTAATGGAAAAAGATACTTATTGTTCCCTAAACACGACCATGCTAATAGACGTGTTGACTTCTCTCTAATTCAATAAGTTTAACAAAATAATATTTAAAAAGTCATTTGAGTAACTCAAGTGACTTTTTTTTTACAATTATTACATTTATCAATAAATAATTGACTGATAATCAACACATAAATTTAAATAGTTACCATTATATAATTTATTATATTAGCATTTACTTTTATTAAAATTCTATTATTATGACAATACCACAGTTATTTGAGAAAAGTGTAAACCAATTTCCTAATAATACACTTGTTTTAGAAAAAGACAGTACTAAAATTTATCAACCAATAACTTACAGTGAAATCAAATCCAGAGTTTATAATTTTGCTAATGGTTTAATAGATTTAGGAATTAAGCATGGTGATAGATTAGCTTTACTTTCAGAAGGGCGAAGTGAATGGTTAATATCAGAACTAGGAATGCTATATATAGGTGCTATCAATGTTCCTTTATCTATAAAAATTAATGAACCTGCAGACTTAGCTTTTAGAATTAAGCACAGCGGTTGTTCAGTGATTGTAGTTTCTGAGCGCCAACTACCTAAAATCAGACAAATATTAGATGAGCTTAAGGATGTTAAAAATATTATTGTAATAATTGACAATGAAGATATTAAGCTAGAGAAAAATGAAATTTCATATAATGATATTATTACAAATGGAGCAAAATACTTAAAAAATAAAGAAACTGAATTTAGTAAGACATGGAATTCCATTCACAAAGATGATATAGCTAATATTAGTTACACCTCAGGAACCACAGCAGACCCAAAAGGTATAATGCTAACCCATAGAAATTATACTGCTAATGTTGAACAAGCAAAAACATTATTAACAGTTCCTGAATATTATTCTTCACTTTTAATACTACCATGGGATCATTCCTTTGGTCACACAGTAGGACTATATACCTTAATAGATAATGGTGCAAGTTTATCAGTTGTTGAGCTAGGGAGAACACCAATGGAAACATTACGAAATATTCCTAAAAACATAAAAGAAGCAAAACCTACATTTATATTAAGTGTACCTGCTCTTGCTAAGAATTTTAAAAAAAATATCGAAAAAGGAATAAAAGATAAAGGTCCTAAAGTTGAAAAACTTTTTAATAAAGCCTTAAATCTTGCTTATGAATATAATGGAATTGGTTGGGATAAAGGCAAAGGTATGCTTAAACTCAAAAAACCTTTGTTATGGCTTTATGATAAGATTTTGTTTTCAAAAATACGTGAAGGTTTTGGAGGAAAACTTGAATTTTTTATTGGAGGCGGAGCACTACTTGATATTGAATTACAAAAATTCTTTTATGCTATAGGAATACCAATGTACCAAGGATATGGGCTATCAGAATCAGCACCTATAATTTCTTCGAATGCACCAAAGAGGCACAAGTTAGGGTCTTCAGGATTTCTAGTAAAAAATTTAGACCTTAAAATATGCGATAACGACGGCAATGAACTTCCTTTAGGAAAAAAAGGCGAGATTGTTGTTAGAGGGGAAAATATTATGAAGGGTTATTGGAAAAATGAAAAAGCTACTAAAGAAACAATAAAAGATGGCTGGCTTTATACTGGCGATATGGGTTATATGGACAAAGATGGATTTCTATATGTACTCGGAAGATTTAAAAGCCTTTTAATTGGTAATGATGGTGAAAAATACAGCCCTGAAGGTATTGAAGAAACTTTAGTTGAACAGTCAAAATATATTGATCAGGTAATGCTTTACAATAATCAGAATAATTACACATCATCCATTTTATATCCAAATTATAGTGCTTTATCAAGTAAAGTAGCTGAATCCGGATTAGACATTAAAACAAGCGATGGTGCTAAAAAAGCAGCTTTAATTATTCAGGAAGAGATTGATGCTTATTTACCTGATGGAAAGTACGAAAACATGTTTCCATATAGATGGATTCCTGCTTCTGTAGGGATTATTAGTGAAGGTTTTACCGAAGAAAACAAATTACTAAATTCTACTATGAAAATGGTGAGGGGGAAAGTTGTGGAAAGATATAGCGATTTATTAGAGTTTATAAACACTGCAGAAGGCAAGAAAATTGATAATGATAAAAATATTGAGGCTATTATTAATGGAAAATAAATAATAAATAGAATTTTATTGATTTAACCTGCAATATTCATAATTATAGCTTTGTGTGTAGATGCATGGCGTAAAAAATTACCAACATATACTAAATTTGAATAACATGAGAATATATAGTTATCTTATAAATCTACTATAAAACAATAACATAAACAAGAAGTTATTATTAAACGATGAATAATACGAATTAACAACTGATATATAAGGAATATCCATAAATAAAGAAAACCAAAACAGCCTCTCCTAAATAGTTAGGAGAGGCTGTTTTATATTAATATCACAATTCAGAAATATTATAATTTCTGGATTTCTTTTACTATTTTCATTCCACTTTTAATAGCAGTTTCATTCATTGGAATAAGATGATGATAACGTTCAGGAAGAGATTTCTTCAATCCCTTAATTACATTATCAAATTCCACTATAGGTTTCAATTTAAGAAAAGCTCCTAAAACAACCATATTAAATGTTTTACCGGACTTAAGGCGTGCAGCTTCTGCAGCACCTTCAATTTGATAAATATTAATATCCTTTCGTGAAGGATGTTTAGAAATTCCATTTGGATCATACAATAGTAAACCACCCGGTTTCACTGTTTTCTCAAATTTATCCATAGATTGTTGGTTAAGAATAATTGCTGTATCATAAGAATTCAATACAGGAGAATTAATTCTATCGTCGCTAATAATAACAGTAACGTTGGCAGTACCACCACGCATTTCTGGCCCATAAGCAGGCATCCAACTAACTTCTTGATCTTGCATAATTCCTGAGTATGCAAGAATTTTACCCATTGAAAGTACACCTTGTCCTCCAAATCCGGCTATGATTATTTCTTCAGTCATAATTTCTTAGTTTTATAATTATTTTACTAATTGACCGTCCACTTTAATATCACCTAAAGGATAGTAAGGGAACATATTATCTTCCATCCATTGGTTTGCATCATTTGGAGTCATTTTCCAACCTGAATTACAGTTAGAAACAATCTCTACAAAACAAAGACCTTTCTTTGCATAAGACTGCTCAAAAGCTTTTTTAATAGCTTTCTTAGCTTTACGCACATGACCTGGCTTATGCACTGCCTGACGAGTCACAAAATGTACTCCTGGCAAGTTAGCTATAAGTTCTGTTATTTTAAGAGGATGTCCCATCATAGCTTCATCACGACCATAAGGAGAGGTTGAGGACTTCATATTTGGAAGAGTTGTAGGTGCCATTTGTCCACCGGTCATTCCGTAAATACCATTATTGATAAAGATAATAACAATATTTTCGCCTCTATTACAAGCATGAATAGTTTCGGCAGTACCAATAGCAGCTAAGTCACCATCACCTTGGTAGGTAAACACATATTTTGATGGCCACAATCTTTTAATAGCTGTTGCCAATGCGGGAGCTCTACCATGAGCAGCTTCTTGCATATCAATGTTCATAAACTCATAAGCAAGCACAGAACAACCTACAGGAGCTACTCCAATAGTATCTTGTATTGCACCCATTTCTTCTAAAACCTCCATAGTAATACGGTGAGCAGTTCCATGTCCACAACCTGGACAATAGCTCAACTCCTTATCCGTCATAGCAGAAGTTTTCTTATATACTAAATTTTCTGATTTTATAATTTCCATAGTTTTTCCTCCTACATAAAATGCTTTTCAAAAGCGGTTAATACTTCATCAGGGGTAGGAATCATCCCTCCTGAACGACCATAAAACTCAACAGGAATCTTACCATTGATATTTAGTCTAACATCTTCAACCATTTGACCTTCACTCATCTCCACTACCAAAATACCTTTCTTTGTTTCTCCATATTCAGCAATTTTTGCTTTTGGAAAAGGCCAAAGTGTAATTGGACGCATAAGACCAAGTTTATAACCTTTTTCGCGAGCCAACTGAACGGTTTTCTGACTAATACGAGCAGAAGTACCATAAGCAACAATTACATAATCAGCATCGTCACAAAGTATCTCTTCATAGATAACCTCATTTTCTTCTATCTCTTTGTATTTAGCTTGTAGTTTATGGTTATGCTCTTCAAGGCGTTCTGGAATTAAATCTAGAGATGTAATAACATTATGCTCTCTATCAGGAGTTTTACCAGTTGTAGCCCAACTTCCGCATTCTGCAATTACTTCCTCATCTGTACGTCGAGGCATTTGCTCAAATAGTTCTACTTTCTCCATCATTTGCCCAATGGCACCATCAGATAATACCATAGCAGGGATTCTATATTTAAAAGCTACTTCAAAGGCTTTCTTAACAAAGTCTGAAGACTCTTGAACACTTGAAGGAGCGATAACATATAAATGATAATCGCCATGACCTCCACCTTTTGTTGCTTGAAAATAATCTGATTGTGATGGTTGTATATCACCCAATCCAGGGCCTCCTCTAACAACATTAATAACAACACAAGGAAGTTCAGCACCAGCAAGATAAGAAATACCTTCCTGCATTAAACTAATTCCAGGTGATGAAGATGATGTTAATACTTTTTTACCGGTTGAGGCTCCACCATAAAGCATATTAATAGATGCAACTTCACTTTCTGCTTGTAGAACAACCATTCCTGTTCTTTTCCATGGCTGTTCTGCCATAAGATATTCTAACACCTCACTTTGTGGGGTAATTGGGTAACCAAAATATCCATCAGCTCCACAACGTATTGCTGCTTCGGCCATGGCTTCGTTACCTTTCATTAATCTTAGTTCTTTCATTGTTTGGATAAGATCTTTATTTTACGAATTTATTTAACTATACTTTCACCCGATAAACTGTTATCACACCATCGGGGCAAACAACTGCACAATTTGTACATCCAGTACAATTCTCACGCACTTGCTCCATAAAATGATAGCCTTTTCCATTGACCATCGACGACATTTCAATTACTTCTGTAGGGCAAACAGGTATGCAGACTTGACAGCCCTTGCATTTCTCTGTATCCACTACAATTTTTCCTTTTACTGCCATTATTATTTATGTTTTGATTATTTATAATATGTTAATATACTAATATTCAATTATTAAACTACTGATGATCCCTATTAAAAGCTTTAAGTCTATATTCGAGATCTCCAAATTGATTTTCATTCACCAATGATACACATGCTCTAACCCCTTCAATCCTATCACTGCCTGTAATGGCAAGCGAAATTGCGCTAATACCATAATATATAAGCTCTCCTAATAACTCAACGCCACTCAATCCCGGATAACTAAAAGTAAAATAGAATCCATCGGCTATATCTTCATCTTCATCTTTATCATAGACAATTTTAAATCCATTATCAAGAAACATTTGCTTCATAATATGAGCCTTCTTACCATAAATCTTAACATCCTCCACAAAATCTAAGTCACCATCATTGGCAGCTTTTAAGATAGCTGCTAAAGCATATTGTGCTGAATGAGAAGTCCCTGAACTGAGTGGGTAGATTGTTCCAAACACCATACTATATCCAAACTGTGAAGTTTTATAAAACCTAAGTAAATCAGGAAATTCCGCTTTGAATAAGTGGTCTGAAATCACCATCATTCCAATACGTTGTCCTGCATAACTAAAGGCTTTTGAACTAGAAATAAAAAGGATATAATCATCTGAATATCTAGCTACAGAAGCTTGATAAGGTGCTTGCCCCGGTGTTCCTAAATCTTTACGAAAATCCATTCCAAAATAGGCCAAGTCTTCCATTACTATTACACCATACTTCTTAGATAATTCAGCAATAATTTGTAATTCATTTTCTGTAAAACAAATCCAGGATGGATTATTAGGATTAGAATAAAGTATGGAGCTAATTTCACCTTTACTCAAGAATGATTCAAGCTTATCGCGTAGTTTATCACCACGATAGTTATAAACATCAAAAGTTTCGTATTGATAACCTAAAACCTGCAATTGCTGCTTATGAACTGGAAAGCCCGGGTCAATAAAAAGAACCTTCTCCCGCCCTTTGTGTATTCTATTAAGGGCGAGAAATGCAGCAAAACTACCTTGCATTGAACCAACAGTAGGCAAGCATCCCTCTGGATTAACATCTATATTGATGAAATTTTTAACAAATCTGGAAATTTCATTTTTTAAAGTAGGAATCCCTTGGATATCAGGATATATGGCTGCAACACCACTTTTCAAAGCCTTTATCTCAGCATCCACTCCTACTTGTGTTGGAGGGATTCCCGGAATTCCCATTTCCATCCGGATAAAATTTTCGCCACTAGATTTTTCAATATTATCAACTAGTTTTTTAATTTCACGTATAGTTGCCTTACCTACCTCTTTTAGACCACTTTCTGAAATTTTTTCGCTAACTATTTTATAATCTATTGGTGTGTTTTTGTCCATTGTTATAATTTAATATTTCAAAGTACAAATATCTTAATTTTATCCCAAAACACCAAGTTTATTGCTTATTTAAACACAATATAAACAATGAGAATTATCAATAAATTCTCACAAATAATAAAATTGAAAATAATTCTATTTTCTATATTTTCTTTTTATTAATAACAATACAAAAGGAGTTAATAAGAAATCTTTCAATTTAAGTTTTGTATTTCCTTTTTCTTGCCATTCTAACAAAGGAATTTCAATAATACTTTTATAAAAATTCTCATCTCCAACAATTTTTCGTAAGCGTAGGAATATCTCAATGTCAAAAAACCACCTGCTAAATAAATGCTCCTCAAAAAGTCCATAATTAGTAGCTGTTGCCCTAAAAAACTTTGCTCCACATTGAGTGTCATAAATTCTAAGGCTTAACAACAAACTAGAATAAGCAGCAAAAATACGCCCGAGATAATGGCGCCATATATTACGTTGAATATCATTACCCGTTTTTTTTTCTCGACTTCCAAAAGCTATTAGCTTACTTTCATCTACCTTTAGCTTATTAATAATATACTCTACTTGACTTAAGGGTGTTGCTAAATCTGCATCAATATATCCAAAAAAATCAGCATCCTTTTTCTTTTCTCTAATCTTAAGAATCCCTTTTCTTATAGCTTCAGCCTTACCTTGATTTGTTGTCAAGCTAAGAGTGTGTACTTGTCCTTTGGCACTTTTACGCAAGTCTTCAATCACTTCATAAGAATTATCACTGCTTCCATCATTTACAAATAAAATATGCTGATCATGGTGCTTTGACAAATGTGATAAAAAAGTTTTTTTATCAAGACGCTCAGCTTCATTATAAACAGGAATTACTATTAATATTTTCGACATATAGCATAAGTTGAAAGCCCAGGAATCTTTATCCCAAACTTATGAAATAATTGCATTATTTTAAAATCCAAAAGTAAAAAGCTTTTGATAATATCTGATTTGTTTTTACTATAATTTGAAACCGCTAATCCCTTTTGCTCTTTCTCACCAAGGATTTCTTCCATTATTTTCTGCAAAGCCCTCACCTTCATTAAACTTGTAAAAAAATAACCTGAGTCAATAACTTTATACCCACTTTTATTAAGTGTATCATTTAATGATTTTCGAGAGTATCTACGATAATGCAAAAGATATTTATCGTGAGCAGTAAAAAGCGATTGAAAAGCTGGGACAGTAATTAGGAATACAGATTCGCTTGAAATAAAATTTTGATTTATAATATTTTTTAAAAACGAGACATCATCCTCAATATGCTCAATTACATCCATTAATAGTACTATATCAAGATTGGAAGTGTAATTGTTTATAGTTTCTAATTCTTTTGCTAATTTAATATCTTTATCTGCAAACTCCTTCTTAAAAAAATCAATATCATTGTCGGTAAATGCTTTATCAATAGCCAAATATTTATAATCAGGATATCTTTCTGCCAATGAGTTAACCACAAAAGTGTCACCACAACCAATATCTGCAATATGCATATCAACTTTGGAAAATTGCTTATCCAATAATTTTAGCATTACTTCAAACCTAGCCACTTCCCATGGGTGACGCACATTGTTAGTTAATTCTCTATACTCCAGTAAATCCATTAACTACTCTTTTAGTTTATAAACTCCCAATATACTACTACCCTGCCTATTAATACTAATGACTTTTTCGTAAGGAAATTCCTGAGGATGAAAGCGATAATTTGTTATAAAATAATTTGCATTTTCTATTTTCTCCACTATAGAAATTCTACGCTCATTTTCATCAACTAATTTACAATTATCTAATGCTGCGATATTTGCTACATATACTTTAATATGTTTACTATTATCTAATTTCAATAATCTCTCAAAGCCTTCTTTATAACTCAATCCCCAATAATCCATTTCATAATTCTGACGAATATTGTTATTTTTCTTAGAAATTAGCATATTAAAATATACTTGTTGATACGGATGAATGATAATCATTTTAACAACTGGCACCATAACAAGTATCAGCAAGGTAAGTCCTAAAATAACAGATAAATATTTAAAATTTCTTATGGATTTAAAAAGACAATGAGTTCCATAAACAGCTCCAATAACCAAAAGAGGGCTCATAAAGAATAATTGCCGCCATCCATCATAGAAAACAGGTTTTAATATCAAAAAGAAAATCCATAAATCAACTGGCATAGTCACTAAACTAGCCAAGAAAATAGTCTTAGTATCAAAGATAAAACTATCTTTACTTAAAATATTATATATCACAAACACCACTCCTATGAACCATAAAAATAGAATTGACAGAGGAGTTGTACTCCCAATCCAGAAAGGAATATAATACCAAGGATTTTGTGTAGCTAATATTGTTTGTCCTGCTATTAAGTTAGTATAACTCCATGGGAAATGAGACATTCTAATAAAACTCTTTAATAACAACGTTGGATGCAGCCATAAAGCCGGCCACAACATATATGTAAATAACGCAGCAAATAAGGTATAACTTAACATTGGTTTTATTATTTTTCTCAGCTCTTTCTTTGGAATATATATAAAAGCAAGAATTCCCACAGTAATTGCAGGCACAATAAATCCAACCAATCTAATATCAATTAAAAAAGCAGTGACAAAAGAATGCAAAATAATTCGCCTTCTATCTGATGGAGATTCTACCACCATCCAAAGAGTATAGAGACTAAGTATAAAAGTTGAAAGAAAAGGCAAATCTTTTGTGTTAAAAAACGAATGCGCAAAAATTCGAGGCTGTAGATAAATAAAAAAAACACCTAACAAGGCTAATGGAAATGATTTGAAAAGTCGTAATATCAACTTAAAAAAAATCAATAGTGAAAAAAGGAAATATAAATGTGTAATAAGATGTCGAACATAAACTTGAGAACTGAATAATTTAAAGAAATGCTGAATATAATATAGTGGTAACTCAAAAGCACTACCGTAAAATCGATCTACATTTCGAAATAAATCTTGGTTCTTTCCTAATGCATATTCAAGATTTTGCTTCCCTATATTTGTCTGCAAGTGGTCGTCCCAAGCAACACCATAATCAGAAGATATTTTTACGCCAATAAGTAAAAATCCACTAAATAATAATATTAATATTACTTTTTGAATAATACTCAATTCTTTGATCCTTGATATCTTAATTCTTTCTTTCATCTGAAATGTGCCTTTTGCAAATGTATGAATAATACAGAATAATTTATTCAGAAAAAAATTTATTAAAAGATATTGAAATATATTTCATAAATTTGCCATGTTATATACATCATAATATCCATTATTAACAATAATATCAATACAAAAATGGCAAATAGCTCATTAGCACCTTTTAGCTGCACATATACACCTCAACTACCGGAATTATTACTGCAATTAAACTGTACTATTGCTATTTCTACATATCAAGCAGGAAAAATAATTTTTCTTTCACCTAAAGATAAAAACACATTAATACAATTACCACGTACTTTTTCAAAACCAATGGGGGTAGCAGAAGACACCAATAAAGACAAGCTTGCTATCGCATGTAAAGATGAAGTAATTGTATTTTCTAATTCCAAAGATTTGGCAATAAATTATCCTAACTCACCTAACAAATATGATTCTATTTATATGCCAAGGCTTACATATCATACAGGAAACTTGGATATTCATGATTTAAACTTTGGCAAAGATGAGAATCTATATGCTGTAAACACTTTATTTTCTTGCATAATAAAACTAGATGACGATTATAATTTCACTCCCTATTGGAAGCCTTCTTTTATCGATGAGCTGGTATCTGAAGACAGATGCCATTTGAATGGTATGGCAATGCGAAATGGAATTCCAAAGTATGCTACTGCTTTTAATGAGGGAAATAGCTTTCAAAGTTGGCGCAATAATATTACAAAAACGGGAGTAGTAATAGATATGGAGACGAATAAGATAATTGCGAAAGATTTAGCAATGCCACATTCTCCACGTATTTTTAATAATGAATTATATGTTTTACTCTCTGCTAAAGGTGAACTTATTAAAATAAATACTGAAACAGGAACATACGAAGTTGTTGTAAAAGTTGATGGATTTGTAAGAGGAATGTCACTTTATAAGGATTACCTTTTTATTGGACTTTCAAAACTACGTAAGAATTCTTCCACCTTTGCTAAACTAGACTTTGCCGAGAAGGCAAATCAAGCAGGAATAATAGTTGTTCACTTACCTAGTGCGTCTGTTATTGGAAAGATTTCATACCTATCGTCACTAGACGAAATTTATGATGTGCATATTATACCAAATAAAATAAGACCAAATATATTGAATACTATTACCCCAAACTATAAAACCGGAATAATGATTCCTAATGCGACATATTGGGCAGCATCAGAAGTATAAATAACCTAAAATTATCATCTATGAATCAAAAAAATCACTATTCGCGTAAAAAAAGACAGCTCTCTGTTTTAGCAAAACGGTTGCAGTATCTTATTTCTAATTATCATGTAGATATTTCTAATGAAATTGAAAAGATTATTTATAAAATAAAGAGAATAATCAACGAATTAGCAAGAGTTATAAGCAAACCATCTTTGACGAAAATTCTTGGAGCTACAGCTTTTATTTTTGGAATAACTTCTGCCAATCAAAGTTCAGCACAGTCTTTTAGCACTCCTCAAACAAACCCATTTAATATAATATCCACATATCAGTTTGCATCTCCAACTTTTGTAGATTTGGATAATGATGGAGATTTAGATTTACTTGCAGGTGAATATTATGGCGCTTTAAAATATTTTAAGAATACAGGGACAAATACTAATCCATCATTTGCTACTCCTGTTACAAACCCCTTTGGACTTGACTCTACAGTGACAATATCATTTCCGAATTTTGTAGATATCGACAACGATGGGGATATGGATCTTTTTGTAGGAGAATATCCAGGGAATATTGTATATTTTAAAAATATAGGAACCGCGACAAATCCACAATTTGCATCTCCGCAAACAAACCCATTTGGATTAACTTCAATAGGATACTTCTCTTTACCTACTTTTGCTGATATTGATGGAGATGGAGACATGGACCTTTTAACTGGTGGATATTATGGTTCACTCCATTATTTCCAAAATACTGGTTCTGCAACTAATCCACATTTTACTACAGAGCAAATTAACCCTTTTGGATTAGACTCAACATACATAATAGCAGCACCGGCTTTTGCTGATCTCGATAAAGATGGAGATTTAGATTTACTAGTAGGTGAATATTATGGCGCAATGCAATATTATAAAAATATTGGCACCTCAACCAATCCTCAATTTGCCAGCCCACAGAATAATCCATTTGGAATAGATTCAGTTATTGGATATGCATTCCCTACATTTGCCGATATTGATAACGACGGAGATATGGACCTTTTTGTTGGAGAATATTATGGCAATATCATATACTTTGAAAACGGACCTAATTCAATTAGAAATACGAAACAAAATATTAGCGATAAGTTTAAAATATATCCAAACCCAGCCACTAACGTTATATCTATCGATACAAAAGAAAAATTTGATCAGATTGAAATTTTCAACTCGCTAGGTGAATCTGTATTGATTTTTCATTCTATTGGCAATAAAATTCCTATTGATAAGTTATCTCCGGGAATTTATACTATAGAATTCCGTTCAAATAATGGACTTTTTGCTATTAAGAAACTAATAAAACAATAAATTAATAATAGCTTATCAGCCTATTAAAAACGATAGGCTGATAAGCATCATCTATAAATACAAAAGTTAACAAGTGGGTAAAACTAATAAGACTTTAAAATGTATATGGTTAACAGGGCTTTCCGGCTCCGGAAAAACAACTTTAGCTAAAGAACTAAAAAAGAAATTAGACAAAGAGAATATCACTACTGTTGTTTTGGATGGAGATATATTAAGAAACGGGCTAAACAAAGACCTTGGATATACCGAGGAAGCCAGAAAAGAAAATGTCAGGCGTGCCGCTGAAATAGCCAAAATCATTCTTAACTCCGGTGTAATGGTAATATCAGCATTTATGTCTCCAACAAAAGAAATAAGGAATATGCTAAGAGATATATTGGGAGATTATTACTTTGAAGTTTTTGTTGATACATCATTAGAGATGTGTATACAAAGAGACGTTAAAGGCTTATATAAGAAAGCCTTAAAAGGAGAAATTAAAAATGTTAGCGGTATTGACGCTCCCTTTGAAATACCTGTGTCTCCAAATGTGGTAGTATCTACAGAATCAACTTCAGCTGAGATTGGTGCTAAAATGATTTTAGACCAAATTATTTGCAAATAATCATAACGATTAAGTTTTAAAAAACTTTAAAATTTCCCCATTAAATTTTATCCTATAAACTTTTCTCTTCAATCTTTTCCCTACTTTTGCCCTCGCAATCAAATATAAATTTATTATGACATTAATAAAATCAATATCAGGAATAAGAGGCACCATCGGTGGTCAGCCTGGTGATAATTTAAGCCCTTTGGATGTGGTAAAATTTGTATCAGCATATTCTATTATGCTTAAAGCTAAATTCCCATCAACAAAACTTAAAGTAGTAGTTGGTCGCGATGCAAGAATCTCTGGCCCAATGGTTAACAATATAGTTATTGGCACTTTAAACTCTATGGGAATAAACGTGATTGACCTTGGACTATCCACAACACCAACAGTAGAGATGTCAGTAACAGACCATAAAGCACATGGAGGTGTAATACTTACAGCTTCGCATAATCCCAAACAATGGAATGCTCTGAAATTACTAAACGAAAAGGGTGAATTTATTAATGGCAAAGAAGGAGAAGAGTTATTAGAAATTGCTGAAAAAGAGAATTTTGAATATACTGAAGTAGATGAATTAGGGCATTTATCGCATGATTATGATGCTATAAAAAACCACATCCAACATATATTGGATTTACCACTAGTAGATATTGATGCCATAAGCAAGGCTGGTTTCACTGTAGCACTGGATGCAGTAAATTCCACCGGTGGTATTTCTATTATTCCTCTCCTAGAGCAACTGGGTGTATATAATATTGTGAAATTATATACTAAACCAACAGGTCATTTCCCTCACAATCCAGAACCACTACCAGAACATTTAACAGAACTTTCAAAAGCTGTGATAGATAATAAAGCAGATGTTGGTTTTGTTGTTGACCCGGATGTTGACCGTCTTGCAATTGTAATGGAAAATGGTGAAATGTTTAATGAAGAATATACTTTGGTAGCAGTTGCTGACTATATTTTGCAACATCAGAAAGGAAATACAGTTTCCAATATGAGCTCTACTCGTGCCCTCAGAGACATAACAGAGAAGCATGGATTTAGCTACTCTGCCTCAGCAGTAGGAGAAGTTAACGTAGTGGAGATGATGAGACAAACTAATGCAGTAATTGGTGGAGAAGGAAATGGTGGCATTATCTATCCTAGCCTGCACAGTGGTAGAGATGCTTTAGTAGGAATAGCTCTATTCCTTACATATCTTGCAAAAAGAAATATTAAAGTTTCGGAACTTAGAGCCGAATATCCAGCATATTTTATTTCTAAAAACAAGATACAATTGGAACCAAAGATGAATGTTGACTCCATTTTAATTGCTATGGCTGATAAGTATAATAATGAAAAGGTTTCAACTATTGATGGTGTAAAGATTGATTTTTCAAAATCGTGGGTGCATTTGCGCAAGTCTAATACTGAACCTATTATTAGAATTTACGCTGAAGCATTATCAATGAAAGAAGCTGATGAATTAGCAGAGAAAATTATTAACGATATTAAAAGTTTAATATAATGGTTCGACCTGTCGGAAAACCTTCAGCCCTTAAGCAAGGATTAATCTTTGCGGGAGTTTCCTTTGTTATACTTTTTATATATAGCTGGTTTAAATTAGGCCATTTTAATATAGGAGTAGTAGTTTCATCAGTAGTTGGTGCTATCGTAGGAGGATTGGTATATGGATTTATAGGCTGGTTAAGATATCGAAATTAAATAATAATTTTCTACTTATTGATTCTTTCCAATCAGAACACAAAATATATTTACATATTAAATTATGCGAAAAGTTTACCTTGATAATGCCGCTACCACTATGATGGAGCCAAGTGTTATTGAGCTTATGCACAGCTTAATGGCAAAAAATTATGGCAATCCTTCCTCTATTTACGAATTGGGAAGACAATCAAGAGTTATTGTAGAAAAGGCCAGAACTGTAATCGCTAGACTGTTAAATGTATTGCCTGCAAATATTTTTTTTACCTCCGGCGGTACTGAATCTATAAACACTCTTATTTCTGGCTTACTTCAAAGGGAAGATATTAAGGCTATTATAACAAGTCCTATTGAACATACTGCTATGCTTAAAAGTATAGAATATTACGCTAATATTTTTAATAAAGAAGTAATATACTTAGATATAGATAGATTTGGACATATTGACTTAGCACAATTAAATAAAATATTATCGGAAAAAGAAGAAAAGTCTTTGGTAAGTTTAATGCATGCAAATAACGAAATTGGAAGTCTTTTACCTCTTAAGAAAGTCAGTGAAGTTTGTAGAAATAACAACGCTCTTTTTCTATCCGACACCGTACAGACAATCGGTAAGTTTAGGAATGATTTTTCTACTGGTATTTTAGATTTTGCCGTAGGGTCAGCTCATAAATTCCACGGTCCTAAAGGAGTAGGGTTTATGTATATCAATAATAATGAGAAAGTTATTCCATTAATGCAAGGTGGCAGCCAAGAAAGAAATATGCGTGCAGGAACGGAGAACTTTATAGCTATTGCTGCAATGGCCAAAGCAATGGAAATAGCATATGAAAATATTGATTTACAAAATAATAAATATATAAAACTGAAAGACTACCTTGTAAATAAATTGAAAAGTGAAGTTGCTGATATAATAATCAATAGTGATAAAACATCACTGCCAAATATATTGAATATTGGGATTCCTAAAAAACCTGATAATGAAATGTATCTAATAAGATTAGAGATGAATGGAATATTTGTTTCCGGCGGTAGTGCTTGTGGTTCAGGAGCCGTTAAAGAATCGCATGTTATAAAAGCTATTGGTAAAGCAAATACTATTAGGCCTATAAGACTGGCAATGAGCAAGTTTACAACTCAGAAAGATCTGGATTATTTTATTGAAGTGTTGAAAAAACTATGAATAAGTTATTTCTAAACAAATGAAAATCAATACTTAATTAGATTATTTTAGCAAAATAAATTAATAATTTATCGCTTATATGGCTACAAAGAAGATAAAACGTAAATTCAAAAAGATAACTTTTAAATTATCATATAAAGAATATGAATTTTTACAAAAATGTATTCTTCTTGAAAAAACTACCACCAATAAACTAATTAAGAAATATTTGCGTCAAGGTTTTGAAGAACTTAAGCCTAGAGTTATTGAGTGGGAAAACCAAAAACAACCCGAAAATCAATTACTGCTTTTTGATTTTAATAAACAAAGCAAACAGAGTTCACTATTAGAAGAAGAAAACTTTATTTATACTAAAAAAGACAATTAATTTTGGCAAACAAATTCCATTTAGACAGTTTAGACCGTAAGATTCTTGGCATTTTTGCCAAAGATATTAGAATTTCATTTACAGAAATAGCCCGTCAATGCAATATCACGGCTTCGGCCATTCATCAAAGAGTACAAAAACTGATTGAGCAAAATATTATAGACGGGAAGACTTTTAAAATTTCCCCTAAAGCTATTAATTATAATACTTTAGCCTATGTAGGAGTGCAAATAAACTTGGTAAAACAACGCACACACCAAGAGGTATTTGAACATATTAAAGGAATTCCTGAAGTAGTCGAATGTCATAATATAACCGGCAAATATTCTTTTCTATTAAAAATATATGCACACTCCAACGAACATCTTAAAAAGCTTTTGGTAGAAAAACTACAATCAGTTGTTGAAGTAGTGGCAACAGAAACATTCATATCATTAGAAGAAGGATTTTCCAGAAATCTTCCTGTGGAATAACAAAGTCACTCTTTTGCATTTTACTTTGTTATAACAACACTGCCTTGCATATCAGCAACTTCTACAAAAGCAATACTATTTTCCATACAATATTCATCAACAGCTTGTTTAACCCCCTGCCAGTTGTGATTATAGTCATGAATTACAATAACTCCACCCTCAGATAATTTTGGATAAAAATACTTTAATGCTTCCTTAGTTGGCATATACAAATCTGCATCAATATGCACAAAAGCATATTTTATTTCAACATCAAAATCGCTAATACTCTCAGGAAAATGTCCTGGAATAAAAATTAGATTTTCACTTTTCCCTATATAGTTACTTACAATTTCTATACTTGTATCTGAGAAATTATGAGCAGAATACTTACCCCCTTTTGTTGTTTCGCTATCCAAATCAACTTGAGTAAAACCATCAAAAGTATCTATCAATAAAAACTTTCGTGCCGGCTCAACTATATTAATTAACTTAGCAGTTTCTCCTTTATAAACACCAACTTCTGCAAAATATCCGGAAATTTCCTTTTCTTTAATCTTTTCAATAATTAACCACAAAGAATAAAACCTAACTTTATCAACAAAATTCTTCTCAAGTTTTAATAATTCTTTAGATACATTTCCTTCTTTTACCGCTGTTTCCCATTTAAAAGGCTTAACAATTGTATAACTATAATCGAAAAATATAAGTTTAATTACGATATAGCCAAGGATTGAAAAAATAGCTACAGAAATAAGTTGTATAATATTTAAATTTATAGTGAAATTCATCTTAATTAATACTATCATTTACAAATACTTGTCAAAGGTACAATTTTTTTACCTACGATAATAAAAGTCATAACAATATGCTATTAATATTCTAAAAACATATTTAAACCCAAATTATGTATTAATAAAAAATGCAGTAAAAACATATTTCTATAAGCTCAAAAATTACTTCCTTTGTAGCTTGTTTAAAAAACCAGAGTTTTGTCTAAAATAGAGCACATAGAAATACAAGGGGCAAGGGTACATAACCTTAAGAACGTGAATGTTAAGATTCCACGCAACAAATTCGTGGTAATAACCGGTCTTTCGGGTTCTGGTAAATCCTCACTAGCTTTCGACACTCTCTATGCAGATGGCCAACGTCGATATGTTGAAAGCTTAAGTTCTTATGCTCGTCAATTTATGGGTAAAATGAGTAAGCCCGAAGTTGACAAGATAACCGGTATTTCTCCCGCCATTGCAATTGAGCAAAAGGTAAACACTGTTAATCCACGTTCTACTGTTGGTACCTCAACAGAGATATACGAATACTTAAAACTACTTTTTGCAAGAATTGGTAAAACCTATTCTCCTGTTTCAGGGGAATTAGTAAAGCGACAAAATGTAAATGATGTTGTGAAATTTATTAACACATTGGAGGACGACACTAAGTATATGATTAGCTTTCCAATTAAATCAATAACCGATAGACCTCTAGAAACTCAATTAGACTTATATTTACAACAAGGATATTCAAGAGTATTCTCTGATAAACATATTAAACTTTTACAAGATATTCTTGAAAGTGGTAAAATTCCTAAAAAGAAAAAAATAGATTGCCATATTATCATCGATAGGCTAATAAGCAAAAAGAATAAAAATGACGAAACAAGAATTGCTGATTCAAGCCAAACAGCTTTCTTCGAAGGACATGGAGAATGCATATTATTTTACGAGATAGATAGTAAGTGGAAGAAAAAAACATTTTCTAATAAATTTGAACTCGATGGTATAAAATTTAAAGAACCGGATATTAACTTCTTCAGCTTTAATAATCCCTATGGTGCATGTAGCAGATGTGAAGGACATGGAAATATACTTGGTATTGATGAGGACTTGGTAATTCCCGATAAAAATCTATCTGTCTATGATGGCGCAATAGCTTGTTGGAAAGGTGATAAAATGAGATTATGGAAAGATAAGCTCGTCATGACTGCACCACTCTTTAACTTCCCAATTCATCGCCCAATAAACTTATTATCTAAAGAAGAATACAAGCTTCTATGGACTGGTAATGAATACTTTGAAGGGTTAAATAATTTCTTTACAGAGCTTGAACAGAATGCATACAAAATCCAATATCGCGTTATGCTTTCTCGCTACAGAGGAAGACAAATTTGTCCTGAATGTAGAGGTAGTCGCCTTACAAAAGAAACTAATTATGTGCTTATAGATGGGAAGTCTATTACTGACATTGTGCTGATGCCTGTGGACAAAGCTCTATATTTTTTTCAAAATATAAAACTTGATAAACACAACAAAAAGATAAGTGAACGGCTTATTATTGAAATAGTAAATAGATTAAGTGTACTTTGCGATGTAGGATTGTCATATTTAAGCCTAAATAGAAAGTCCGCAACTTTATCAGGAGGCGAATCTCAAAGAATAAATTTGGCTACATCATTGGGAAGTAGTCTTGTAGGATCATTATATATTCTTGACGAACCAAGTATTGGTCTTCACCCACGTGATAATCAAAGACTTATTAAGGTATTAAAAAAACTAAGAGACTTAGGCAATACAGTAATCGTTGTTGAACACGATGAGGAAATAATGAAAGCTTCTGATTACATTATCGATATTGGTCCTGCAGCAGGAAGTCATGGTGGAGAAGTTGTATTTGCAGGTAATTATGATAATCTACTTAAAAGCCCAGATTCGTTAACCGGAAAGTATTTGAATGGAAGCCTTAGAATTCCTGTTCCTAGTATTAGAAGAAAGTGGAACCAATATATTGAAGTGAAAGGTGCTACTGAAAATAATTTAAAAAATATTAATGTTAAGTTTCCACTAAATACTTTAACGGTAGTAACAGGAGTAAGCGGATCAGGCAAAACAACTTTAGTAAAAGGGATTTTATATCCTGCATTAAAAAAAGCATTGGGTGGTTATGCTGATAAAACAGGTAGCTTTTCAATATTAGCGGGAGACATAAGTCGGATTGAAGATGTTGAAATGATAGATCAGAATCCCATTGGTCGTTCATCACGGTCAAATCCTGCCACTTACATTAAAGCATACGACGAAATAAGAGCTTTATTTGCTTCTCAGAAACTAGCAAAAATGCGATCGTATAAACCCGGTTTCTTCTCTTTTAACGTTCCTGGCGGAAGATGCGAGCAATGTCAAGGTGAAGGTAGAATAAAGGTAGAGATGCAGTTTATGGCCGACATATATTTAAAATGTGAACATTGTGAGGGGACAAGATTTAAGGATGAGACTCTTGATATTAAATTTCAAAATAAAAATATTGCAGAAGTACTAAATATGACTGTTGAAGATGCATATGAATTTTTCAGCAGAGATAAAAGCTCTTTAGCTAAGAAAATCACTTCAAAACTTGAAGTCCTCAACGAAGTAGGAATGGGTTATGTTAAATTAGGTCAGCCTTCAAATACTTTAAGTGGTGGCGAAGCTCAGAGGATAAAACTTGCCTCATATCTTACCCTAGCAAATACTGACAAAAAAACTCTTTTTATCTTTGATGAGCCCACAACAGGTCTACATTTTCATGATATATTAAAGCTCTATAATGCTATGAATAAGCTTATTAGCATTGGGCATAGTTTAATCGTAATTGAGCACAATCAAGAATTTATTAAATGTGCAGATTGGATAATTGATATAGGACCGGAAGGTGGAGAATCCGGAGGGAATATTGTTTTTGAAGGTACTCCCGAAGAACTATCCAAAGATAGATATTCCTATACAGCCAAATATATAATCGATAAAGTATAGCTAATTATCAAAAAATCTATCTGAGCTTAGCTCCAAATTCATTTTCCAGTATCCATATTGCTTTTTTAACAGATTTATCAATTATTTTATCTGTTAAGGTACGATTTTCATCTTGGAAACTCATACTTATTGCGTACGATTTTTTATCTGAAGGAATTCCTTTTCCTTCATACACATCAAATAGATTAACTGATTTCAAAAGCTTTTTATCAGCCTTTTTAACAGCTGCTTCTATTTTTGCATATGTAATACCTTTATCTACTAATAATGCTAGATCTCTTCTTACAGCAGGAAATTTGGCTAATTCTTTATAAGCTGTCTTAAAGTCATTAAGAATACTCAAAAAATTATCAAAATGTATATCTAAGAAGAAAACATCTTGTTCAATATCAAGTTCGGAAGCAAAAATTGCAGATACCTTTCCTAACTTAGCAATTTGCTTATTCTTATAATTATAAGCCAAGCCATAGCTAAATCCTTCTTCTTCCAATTCATTTACCTTAAAAGCCTTTAAATCTATAGCAAACCTATTGAATATCTTTACAAGAACTGACTTAAGTTCAAAAAAATCAGTATTTTGAGTGGAATACTTCCAGTTATCTAAAATACTATTACCACTTATAAAAATTCCTAAATGCACACTTTCATGATATTTTTTATCAACACTTTGCTCTTGTGAATTCTGAATACGATAATGCTTACCAAACTCAAAGAATTTAATATCAGGGCTTTTGTGATTAATATTTCTCTTTATACTTTCTAAACCACCAAATATCAACGATTGACGCAAAACATTCAGTTCCGAGCTTAGTGGATTAAGAATCTTAACACTATCAGCGGCTTTAAAGTCCTTTTTATCTTCATAATATGCAGCTCTTGTTAATGAATTATTCATTATCTCATTATATCCATTTGCTACTAAAAATTCTGAAATCAAATTCTGAACTTGATCCCTATCAGGTTTAATACTATTATTTATGGAAGAACGAATTTGATCATCAAACTTAATATTATTGTAACCATAAACTCTCAACACCTCCTCAATAACGTCAACTTCTCTAGTTACATCAACCTTAAAAGTAGGTATCTCAAGCTTAAGGACATCTTCATTTTCAGATAACACAACAATATCCATATCACTCAAAATAGATTTCACCATTGCCGGCTCAATAACTTGTCCAATAAGGGTATTTAATCTACTATAGCGCATCTCAACAACCCAATTATGAATAGGTTTTGGGTAGAAATCATGTATCTCTGAGGCAATATTACCTCCTGAGATTTCCTTGATTAAAAGAGCAGCTCTCTTAAGTGCATAAACTGTAATATTCGGATCTGCACCTCTCTCAAAGCGAAAAGAAGCATCAGTCTTTAAACCATGACGCTTTGATGTTTTTCTAACAAAAACAGAATCGAAATATGCACTCTCTATAAATATATTTTTAGTCTCATTTTTAACACCACTATCATTTCCTCCAAATACTCCAGCAATACACATTGGGACACTTGCATTACAAATCATAAGATCTTGTTCATGCAACTCTCTCTCTTCATCGTCTAAAGTGGTAAACTTTGTTCCATTTGCTACAGTCTGCACATTTACAATTTTACCATCAATCTTATCATAATCAAAGGCATGCAACGGCTGACCTGTTTCCATCAACACAAAATTAGTGATATCAACTATATTATTAATAGGTCGTAAACCTACAGCATTAAGCTTATCTTTCAACCACTGTGGCGACTCCTTTACTTCAATATTCTCAATACAAATACCGGAATATCTCTTACATGCTTCCTGATTTTTTACATTTATCTCAATTGTCAAATTATGATTATCAACCTTAAAAGCACTAACATCCGGAACCTCTAATTTCAATTTTTTCTCTGGATAAAAACGGTTTATCACAGATACTAAGTCTCTGGCAGAGCCAATATGCGAAGTGGCATCAGCACGATTTGGAGTCAAACCAATTTCATAAATATAATCCGTAGTAACAGGGAAATACTTTGAAGCATCAGCACCAATTTCAAAATCATCAGCAAGTACCATAATACCATCATGCGATTCCCCCAACTGAAGCTCATCCTCAGCACATATCATTCCTTCCGAAACTTCTCCTCTGATCTTTGATTTTTTAATCTTAAAACTCTCATCACCAGAATATAATTCGGCACCAACAGTAGCCACCAAAACGGTTTGACCTGCAGCAACATTGGGAGCACCACAAACTATTGGCAAAGGAGAATCTCCTCCAATATCTACAGTAGTTACACTAAGCTTGTCTGCATTACTATGTTTCTCACAACTAAGAACTTTACCAACTTTAATACCTTTTAATCCACCTTTTATACTCTCATGGAATTCCATTCCTTCTACTTCTAGACCACAATCTGTTAGGAGAACAGACAATTCGTTAGGGTCAATATCTAAATCTATATAGTTCTTAAGCCAGTTGTATGATAAAGTCATGATAATAAGTATTTCGTAAAAATTGAAGCGCAAAATTAAGCATAATTAAGCTAAGTTGTGAGGTAATTTTAACTGAAAATTAAAAGGTAGTGGAAGTAATATTAGCTAATAAGAGACCAATTGGTTTTATCCTTAGCGTTTTGTTGAAGAAATAATTTTAAATATTTATTTTCTTCCTTTTCTAACTTGGGGTCACTAGAGAGTATCTCTTTGGCATCGTTACGGGCAAAATACAGAATACGTTCATCTTTCACAATATCAGCTAATTTAAGAGTAAGAATACCACTTTGTTGAGTCCCCTGCAAATCGCCTGGTCCTCTAAGCTTTAAATCTATTTCTGCAATCTCAAATCCATCGCTTGATTCTACCATTGCATTTAATCGTGTTTTAGCTTCATTGCTCAATTTATAACTACTCATCAATATACAAAATGACTGCTCTGTCCCTCTTCCCACACGACCTCTAAGCTGGTGTAATTGTGAGAGTCCAAAACGTTCGGCATTTTCTATTACCATTACAGAAGCATTGGGGACATCTACACCTACTTCAATAACAGTTGTGGCAACCATTATCTGCGTTTCTCCATTCTTAAAGCGCTGCATTTCGTATTCTTTATCCTTAGCTTTCATTTGTCCATGAACAACGCTAACTTGGTAATCTGGTTTAGGAAAAGCCCTGCTTATGCTATTATATCCATCATTAAGATCTTTCAAATCCAAAGTCTCTGATTCTTTTATCAAAGGATAAACAACATAAATCTGTCGCCCTAATGCAATTTGCCGTTTCATAAATCCAAATAAAGCTATTCTCTTAGAATCGGTATAATGGTATGTTTCGATAGCTTTCCTGCCTGGTGGCAACTCATCAATCACAGAATAATCCAAATCTCCATAAATGGTCATTGCCATAGTACGAGGAATTGGAGTTGCTGTCATCACAAGAACATGAGGTAAATTTGTACGGCCTTTTTCCCAAAGCTTTGCTCTTTGCTGTACTCCAAAACGATGCTGCTCATCAATAACTACAAATCCTAAATTATGAAACACCACCTTTGATTCTATCAAAGCGTGAGTACCAATAAGAATATTTAAGTCTCCAGATTCGAGATTAGCAAGCAATTCTCTTCTCTGTGCAGCAGTTGTTGAACCAGTCAATAACTCCACTTTTACATCAATACCTTCGAGGAATTTACTAATGGAATTGTAGTGCTGCTGTGCCAGAATCTCCGTTGGAGCCATCAACGCACATTGATAATCATTGTCAACAGCAATAAGCATACACATTAATGCCACCAGTGTTTTCCCCGAACCTACATCTCCTTGTAATAATCGATTCATCTGCTTTCCCATTTTGAAATCATTACGGATTTCTCTAATTACTTTCTTTTGTGCTCCGGTTAGTTCAAAAGGTAAATTCTGTGAATAAAAAGTATTAAAAGTACTGCCTACATTCTGAAAAATATATCCTGAGACTTTTTCTTTCCGTATTATTTTTTGTTCCAATAACTGCAGTTGAATAAACAGGAATTCTTCATATTTAAGTCTAAACTGAGCTTTATTAATTTCATCATAACTACCGGGCTGATGAATATTTAATAAAGCATCTCTATGAGAAATAAGTTTATATTTTTGAATTATACTTTTTGGGAGATTCTCATATAATACAACTCTTACTTTTGACAATAAATTTTCAATAAGTCTGGAAATATTACGACTATGAAGTCCTAATGAAGACAATTTATCAGAGGAACTATAAACCGCCTGCAATCTAGAGCTAAGTTCATATCCAGCCTCTACCCTTTCAAATTCAGGATGTGTAATATTTACCATCCGACCATACAAAACAGGTTTACCAAAGACCAGATATTCTTGATTAAGGATTAACTTTTGACTAACCCATTTCACTCCCTGAAACCAAACTAATTGTACTGTTCCAGTTCCATCATTTAACAATGCTGTTAATCTATTCGCTCTTCCCTTTCCCTGCTTTTCAATTTTTGTTATCTTACCTCTCAGCTGAACAGAAGTATTATTAATTACTATCTCACTTATTTTATGAAATTGTGTTCTATCAATATATCGAAATGGATAATGAGCTAGTAAATCACGAAATGTAGATATTCCAAAATCAGCCTTAAAAGCCTCTGCCCTCATCGGACCTACACCTTTTAAAAACTTCACCTCTGTAGATAGAATATCTTTTTCTGTCATTATTATTTACTCTCAAAATGTTTTTTAACCCGGATTATTCACAGATAATTCTGAAGATTAAGTAAAACAAATATATCTGGATATTTGAAAAATATCCAAATTTAAGTTTTCCTAAATCAGCCTGTCCCGAACTTGTTTCGAGAAGATTTTCTCGCATTGCACCCCGTTATTCATTGCTTATTCATGCAATTCGCTTTGCTTTTGTATAAATAATACGAGTTAATACTTATTACAAAAGTAATCAATTGTCATTTATCAAAAATAATTCATCCATATAATTAACAAAAAAACCACCAACACATTAAAGTGTTGATGGTTTCCAATATAGTTTTTTTTTAAAAAAAACTTACAATTCAAAAGTATTACCGCTATTTAAAACATCGGTCATATTTTTCATTTTAGATTTAGCTTTAACATCTTCTATTTGTTGTTCCATTAATTGATCATAAACAGGAGCTTTATAAGCACGTAACACTCCAACTGCAACCGGGAATTCAGGAAGAGACATTCTAGCCAAAAGGAAAGCCATTGTTGGATCCTCTTGAGTTGGATCATGAACAAGAATATCATCTAATGTATATCCATCTTCACCTATAGTAACAACTTTAAGCTTAAGACCGTCAAGAACTAAACCTTTGTTTTTCTCTTTACCAAAAATCATCTTCTCGCCAGCTTTTAGATAAATCTGGTGATCGTCACGAGTTACTTTATCAGTAATTTCATGGTGAGTATTATTATTAAAGATTACACAGTTTTGAAGAATCTCAACCAATGAAGTGCCTTCATGTTTAGCAGCTTCAATAATGATTTCTTTCATTTGCTTAGGATTGTTATCAGTACCACGAGCATAGAAAGTTCCTTCTGCACCCATTGCTAATTCACCTGGCTTAAAAGGATGTTCGATGGTACCATAAGGTGAAGTCTTTGTAACTTGTCCTAAAGGCGTAGTTGGAGAATATTGTCCTTTTGTCAAACCATAAATCTGATTATTAAATAAAATATAATTCACATTCATATTTCTACGAAGAATATGAATAAAGTGATTACCACCAATAGCCATACTATCACCATCACCGGACATTATCCAAACACTTAATTTTGGATTTGCAGCTTTCACGCCTGATGCTATTGCAGCAGCACGTCCGTGAATACCATGGAAACCATAAGTGTCAACATAATATGGGAAACGAGATGAACATCCAATTCCAGAAACAAAAACTATATCTTCTTTAGCCACACCAATTTCTGGTAAAGCATTCTGCACTGCAGAAAGAATAGAGTAGTCACCACAACCGGCACACCATTTTACTTCTTGATCCGACACAAAATCTTTTTTTGTGTAATGAGGAATATTTTTCATAGTATCTGTCATTATTTATCCTCCAATATTTCGTTAAACTTATCAACTAACTCAGTAACCATAAAAGGTTGAGCTTGTATCTTATTATATTGAGAATATTCAAATTCTGGATATTCACTTCTCAAATGATGTGCAAACTGTCCTGAATTTAATTCACAAATTAATATCTTTTTATATTTCTTAAATATTTCTGGAGTTTCCTTTGGAAGTGGGAAAATATAGTTAAAATTAGTAAATGCAATTTTCTTTCCAGCATCTTCTAATTCTTTAAAAGCAGAATATACAGCACCTTTGGTACTACCCCAACTTACAACTAATAGATCTGCATCTTCACTACCAAAAACTTCTTGAGGAGCATAATTATCAGCAATTTTGCGAACTTTAGCATCTCTAAGCTTAATCATCTTCTCATGATTAATGGGGTCATGAGAAACCGCTCCATGAACGTCAGATTTTTCAAGACCTCCAACTCTGTGCTCAGCTCCCCTTGTACCAGGATGAGCCCATGTTCTAACTAAAGTCTCAGGATCACGCTCATATGGTTCATAAGCTTGGTCTGGCTTTGCAATCTTTGGGGTAATGCTTGGCATATCATCCATATTAGGAATCTTCATCAAACCAGAACCATTTCCTAAATAACTATCAGTTAACAAGATAACTGGAGTCATATGTTCAATAGCTATTTTCTCAGCTTCAAATGCATAGTTAAAACAATCAGCAGGACTTGAAGCTGCAATAATAGGGATAGGAGCTTCTCCATTACGTCCCCATAACGCTTGCATTAAATCAGTCTGCTCTGTTTTTGTTGGCAATCCTGTTGAAGGACCTCCACGCATTACATTAACAATTACAAGAGGTAACTCAGTAATAAATGCTAAACCAATAGCTTCACTTTTTAAACTCAAACCAGGTCCTGAAGTTGTAGTTGCAGCCATATTACCGGCATAAGCAGCTCCAATTGCAGAGTTAATACCCGCAATTTCGTCCTCTGCTTGGAAAGTTTTTATTCCTAACTCTTTATGTTTTGATAATTCCATTAGTATATCTGTGGCCGGAGTAATAGGATATGAGCCTAAGAAGAAATTTAATCCAGACTTCTCTGCTGCTGCCATTAATCCCCAAGCTGTTGCTTGATTACCGGTAATATTACGGAATTTCCCTTTTTTTGATAGATTCGGATTAACAATAAAAGTTGAGTGAATAGCCTCAATATTGCCAGCATAAGTATGACCAGCTTTCAAAACTTTAGTGTTAATCTCTACTAATTTAGGTTTTTTAGCAAACTTGTTTTTAAGAAATTCTATAGCTAAATTTAAATCTCTATTAAATAAATAAGCAAGAATTCCAGCTACAAACTGATTTCTAGTTTTATCGATAGTTTTTGAATCCATTCCTGTTTCTTTCAACACCTCTCTACATTGAGATGTAACAGGAGCAGCTATAACAGTACAATCTGCCAATCTAGAATCTTCTAATGGATTGCTATCCAATTTAGCTTTCTTAAAAGATTTTTCAGTAAAAGTATCCAAATCGACAATTATCGTAGCATTTGGCTTAAAACTGTTCATATTGTATGCTAAAGCAGCTGGATTAAGAGCTACTAAAACATCTGCCTTATCACCAGAAGTATAGATGTCAGAATGTCCAATATTTACTTGATAACCAGATACACCTGCAATAGTACCTTGTGGTGCACGAATTTCGGAAGGAAAGTCAGGAAATGTTGCAAGATCATTACCTAGAGTAGCAGAAGTATCAGTAAATTGATTACCTGTTAACTGCATGCCATCTCCTGAGTCACCTGCAAATTTGATAACTATTCGTTCACGTTCAATAACATTATTATTTGTTGCCATTTTATTACGTATAGTTTATATATTAATGCGAGCAAAAGTAAAAGATTTATGCTATCATTCTGCACTAATTATGATGTATTATTTAATGATTTATTTATTCAAAAAATATGGAATTAGGCATATTATGATTTTTTATAACAATTTTAATAATTTGTTAAAATTAATTTATGTTATAAATATAACAGAATCACCTACACTATTGTATATAACTGATTACATAATAATTAGAAAAGTGTGAGAATTTTTATTTTAAAAAATGCTACAAAATAAATTCGTGCCAACTTTTTTTATTTATATATGTTACTCGAAATATTGTATTATTTAGAACTTTTATAAATTACCAGTCCTGCAAAAATTTAATAAAAAGAAACAAACATTATATATCTTTGCAAAGTTTTAGAAACAATTTTTATTAACATATAAACAATTTTAATATGGCTTACGTAATAAGTGATGATTGTACTGCATGTGGTACTTGTATAGACGAATGTCCAGTTGAAGCAATCTCTGAAGGAGATATTTATGTAATCGATCCAGATCTTTGTACAGATTGTGGTTCTTGCGCAGATGTTTGCCCAGTTGAAGCTATTTCTCCTGAGTAAAATAAATAAGACATTTAATTAAAGCCTTACATGATTATCATGTTAAGGCTTTTTTCTTTTACTTTTGCGTGTTAATTTTTTTTACATAAACTAAATGGATAACATTTCTTCAAATTTATTAAAGCGTTGCGTTAATGAGTTTTCTAAACTTCCAGGTATTGGTAAGAAAACAGCTTTGCGGCTTTCAATTCACTTACTCAAACAAAAACCAGAGTACGCTGAAGCACTAGGCAATTCTATAATAGATATGAAAAAGAATATCAAATTTTGCAAAAAATGCCACAATATAGCTGAAGGTGAATTATGTGACATCTGTGCTAATCCTAAAAGAAAACACAACCAGATATGCATAGTTGAAAATATACAAGATGTTTTGTTTATTGAAAATACTTTGCAATACTCCGGCACTTATCATATTCTTAATGGTGTTATTTCTCCAATGGAAGGTGTTTCTCCTACTGACTTAAATATTGAAACTTTGGTTGAAAGAGTAAAATCAGGCGAAATAGATGAATTAATTCTTGCTCTTCCTACAACAATTGAAGGAGATACTACAAATTTTTATCTTTATAAAAAACTGGCACCTTACATTAATAAGGTAACCACAATTGCCCGTGGAGTTGCAGTCGGTGACGAAATAGAATATATAGATGAAGTAACGCTTGGACGCTCTATCATCAACAGAATTCCGTACCAGAATGCTTGATTTTAATCTCATTTTTATTTTAATCTACCATTTCAAAACACCGATTTCAAGAAGTAATTATATATAATAAATGGCATAAATTAATAGCGTTTGAAGCAAAATTAAAAATTACAAAACCTATATCTCTCATAATCAAGAAATAACAAAACTATCCTCAGGCATAAAAATATATGATATTAGTCAATTTGATATAAAAAAAATTTATACTTTTACCGTCCTAACAACATTTTGAATATATGGCTGTACTTTCACAAATAAACCATTGCGAAGACGGAGAAGACACTGGAAATTGTTTTAAAGTTTTAACTGAAAACGAAATGAATTTGCTCGTTAATAATAGAACAGAAATTCAGTTTAACAAAGGAGAAACAATTATTAAGCAAGGCACTAAATCTACTGACATACTATATCTTAAATCAGGATTAGTAAAAGTTAGTCTCAACAGTGGTGAAAGCAATTTGATTTTATCTATAAAAACTAAAAATCATTTTATTGGTTTGGAAAATATCTATGGATATGATTATCATGCATACACAGTTGTAGCAATTGAAGATTCTGTAATATGCTTTATCGACACTAGTGCAGTTCGACAACTTATAAAACAGAATAACAATTTCAATGCTGAATTGTATCGTATTCTTACTAATAATAATCTACTAACTTACAATAGATTTTTCTCTCTTACACAGAAACAACTTCATGGCAGATTTGCAGATGTCCTTTTGTGCTTAAGCAATAAGATATTCAACTCTAAGAAATTTGATTTACCATTGAGCCGTAAAGACCTTGCTGCACTTACAGGAATGGCTCCGGAAAGTGTAATTAGAATAATTAAAGATTTTAAAACAGATAAAATTATTGCCACTAAAGGCAAGAATATTGAAATATTAAATGAGCCATTACTTCGCAAAATAAGTAATGTAGGCTAACAAGCTAAGTTCAACATAAGCTTTACTCAGATTTATAATATAATCTATACAAAACACAGAAAGGGAGATTCAAATTGTTGAATCTCTCTTTTTTAATCCGAATTATTCACAAATAATCCTGACGATAAAGTAAAACTAACAACCTCAGTTCGACATAAGATTTCACTCACAATAAGCTTATATCTAACTGAGGTTAATAAATATAGATATTTTTCAAATATCCAAATTTGAGTTTTTCTAAATCAGCCAGTCCCGAACTTATTTCAGAAGGGCTTTCGCGCATTGCACCCCACTCATTGCTTATTCATACAATTCGCTTTACTTTTGTATGAATAATGTAGGTTAATATGCCTTTACTCTTTTATTCTTTTCCATTTTTTGGTTTAGCAATAGAATCACGCATAGAAGTATCAGCCTGGATATTTTTAAATTTATAATAATCCATAATTCCCATATTACCACTTCTAAAAGCTTCAGCCATAGCTTTTGGCACTTCTGCCTCTGCTTCAATTACTTTTGCACGTGCTTCCTGTGCTTTTGCAACCATCTCTTGTTCTAATGCAACAGCCATAGCTCTTCTTTCTTCTGCTCTTGCTTGAGCAATATTCTTATCAGCCTCAGCTTGATCCATCTGCAATACAGCACCAATATTTTTTCCAATATCTATATCAGCAATATCAATAGATAGTATCTCAAATGCGGTACCTGCATCCAAGCCTTTATCCAATACTAATTTAGATATAACATCTGGATTTTCAAGAACTATTTTATGGTTTTCGGAAGAACCAATTGAACTAACAACACCTTCACCAATACGTGCCAATACCGTATCTTCTCCTGCTCCACCAACTAACTGCTCAATATTTGCTCTAACAGTAACTCGCGCTTTAGCTATCAACTGTATTCCATCTTTTGCCACTGCAGTAACAGGAGGTGTATTAATAACCTTAGGATTTACCGACATCTGTACAGCTTCAAGAACATTTCTCCCTGCTAAATCAATAGCTGTAGCAGTATTAAATGACAAGCCCATATTTGCCTTATCTGCAGATATCAAAGCATTAATAACCAATTGCACATGTCCACCGGCAAGAAAATGAGCTTCCAACTCATCTCTGGCAATTCCAATACCAGCTTTTTTTGAAGTAATCATTGCACTTACAATAATTGAAGGTGGTACTTTCCTAAATCTCATAGCAATTAATTGAACTATGCTAATATGAACACCTGAAACAAAGGCTTGAAACCATAATGCAACAGGAATCAGATAAAACAATAAAAGAAGCAATACTATTGCTGCCACAGCAAATACTATTAAGCCACCTGTTGATGATGGCAAGGATGATAATAAACTAAATAATAGATTCATCTTGTAATTTTATAGGTTTAACAATAATTTTATCATTATAAATTTCAATAATTTCAATATCAGTATGAGGGTCAATAAAACCCGTATAAGATTTCACTTCCGCCATTTGTTCTCCAAATCTGGCTTGCCCCATAGGAGTTAAGCGAGAGATGCTCACACCCTTATCCCCAATACTAAATTTATCACTAATATTCTCCCTAACCTTAGACGATACATCTGTTTTAAGAGATATTTTACTCCAAGTTTTTGATTTTACGGAAACAATTAAACCAATTGTCAATACTGCTAATACTATAAGTAAATTAATATGAGCTCCCAATCCCAATTCATAATAGTAAGGAAGATAAATAGCAAATATTATCAAAAGCCCCCCAACTATACCTAGAATACCTCCAGGCACAAAAAGCACCTCTGCTATCACAAATAACATCCCAATAAAAACAATCCCAGCTATTAAAAACCAAAACATAAGTATGTAATTTTAAAGAGCCATAAAGATACTTATTTATTATACAATAACAATATGATTTTTTATTAATTTTACATCGCAATATACCTTACACTGATATGGAGAATGAATATGGACAAATAGCTAGATACGCCAAACTCAGATATGCTTTTATTTTAATGCTAGGAATAAGTATTTTTGGTGTCATTGGCTATATGTTAGTAGAAGGATTAAGCTTTATTGACGCCTTATACATGAGTGTAATCACAATATCTACAGTTGGTTATACAGATGCTCAAATATTAAGTGTAGGAGGTAAAATATTTACTATTATACTTATTATTATTAGTTGGGCTTCGTTTGCTTATGGTATTTCAGTAATAACATCTCATTTTGTAGAAGGAGGTATAGGTAATTTTATTCACCGTTATAGATATAAAAACATTTTTAAGAAAATGAAAAATCATACAGTAATAGTAGGATATGGTCGCAATGGTAGTAGCGCCGCAGAGGAATTGCTTATAAGCAATAACCCTTTTATCATAATAGAAAAAAATCACAATATTATTATGAATAGCCTTAACAGTAAAATTCAATTCATTGAAGGAGATGCTACTGACGACGATATACTTATTGAAGCGGGGATAAAATATGCAAAATCTATTTTGCTAACACTTCCTCTTGATGCTGATAATCTATTCATTACAATATCTGCAAGAGCACTAAATCCTAATATCCAAATCATTACAAGGGCGACTTCCGATTCTGCAGAAAAGAAATTATTAATAGCCGGTGCCAATGAAGTTGTAATGCCTGAATATGTTGGAGGCTCTCATATGGCCGCAATGGTTAACTCAGTTGATGTAGTGCACTTTTTAGAGCAAATATCTTTAAGTGGTAGTGCTGATACAAATCTCGTTGAGATACAATGCAGTGATTTACCACCAGAATTAATAAATCAATCTATTTTTGAATTAGGAATAAGAACAAATTCTGGTGCTAATATCGTAGGTTTTAAGACGGCTGATGGAAAGTTTGTCACCAACCCCACTCCTGACACTAAGATTATTCCTAACTCTAAACTATTTGTAATGGGTAATCCTACACAAATTAAAAAGATGAAGGATATTTTACATTTATAATGAACGGTATCAAATACATAATTAACAACACTTCAATACAATTTGTTTTATAAACAAAATTGATTGTTACAATGCTTACTATCTTCCACAACAAAACAAATCACTCAACATGATAATTGGAGGTTTCATTATTTACTAATTATCTGAAGCCCAATTGCACATTTTAGACAATTTATATTTGAGCAATAGTTATTTTTTAGCTGTAACAATGCTTGACTATGGGCAGCGTGATGAGCCACTACACCTTCTTTAGCAAACCTTTTTACTATAATATTATTCTCAGCATTAGTATGTTGCAAAAATATTAGAGCTCTACTTTTCAATTCTTCAGAATAATGATGATTTGCATACACAAATAAAAAAGGAACCAAAGTATTTATTAGTAACAAATCAAAAGAAGATTTACCAAATCTTTTTTCCACCTTCTTTGATTTTTTACCTAAAACATAATGCTCTTTCCAATATTGAGAGACATTTACATCAAAAAACTTTTGTAATTCCGTAAGCTTCTCTGTTTCTATAAAAACTGAAAATAAATGACTCGATTTGTGAATAAGTTGAGCAAACTGTGCAATACGTACTGTGGGAAAGTTAACAGGGCGCATTCTCATAAACTTCCACTGATATGAATACATTGCATTAAGATTATGCTTTTTCTTCAAAAATTCATATTCTTTTAATAATTCTTGAACATAATCATCTTTCAATTTAGAATTTAATAAATCTGCTTGGCCAAAAAGCAAAGCCTCCAACTGAAAAATATTATCTTTATATCTAGCCAAAACTTCTATAGGGGTATATTTTGCCAATTGCTCAAAACCAATAGAATTGGTATTAAACCCAAAATTTCGAGCCAAGGAAATATAAAACACTTGTTCCCAATTATTAGAATATTCTACCAAAAGTGATTCTATGTACTCTGTTTTATTTTCTAACCTTTCCACTAATAATCTATCTAACCATGAATAAATAGTTAAATCATTCACTTGTGATATTTGATTTGAACACGGAATCCAACTAGATGAAGAAATAAGTTTTTTATATTTAGCATATTGTCCTTTTGCAATTCTTTCCTTCAGCTCAAGTACATCCAATTTATTACCTCCATTGGTCTTTATATCCATATCATGCTCATATACAACATGTAGAATCACCGAATCATAAGCATCATTATTATTATGACCATGTTTCATCCAGTCAGAAGACTTTATATGCATCTCAATACTTCCTGCCCATTGTGTTTCTCCAATCCGTATAATAGCCTCAGTAAAATCAGGTCCTGCATTATCATTCTTTATACCCGGCCTTATTATTTTAATCTCTTGACCATCGACTGTCGTCAAAGGAAATTGATAAGTTTTATATTGCCATACATAATAAAGGAAGTCTTCTACCATAAGTAAATTAAATCAATTTATTTTCATTATCAAAAATACTATATTTATTTTGATATATAACTTAATAAATTATTCACAAAAATATATTCAATCTTCCAACAAAATAGTTTGATTTTTTTATTAATGCATTTATTATTAAACAAAAGCAACTTTTCTATATCATTGAATACAATAATAATAATTTTAAAAGGCATCTTTTATGAATCAGACTAAATGATAAAATAATACTTTATAGTACTAAGAAAAAAATAAATTAAATTTGCATTCTTTACAAAGATAAGTAAATGGCAAATTATAATAGAAGCACTCCGCGAAGTATCATTTTACTAATAGATTTATTTATTGTTTTTATAGCAGTAATATTAGCTTACCTATTACGGTTTAATTTTTCTATTCCTCAAAGTGAATTAATTAGGTTACCTTCAGCTTTAGGTATTTTTTTACTAGTAAGGCTAATAACATTTTTAAGTACTAAATCCTTTAGCGGAATTATTAGGTATACGGAAATACAAGATGTTGTCAGGGTATTTTTAATATTAATTTCAGGAACTCTTGCGTTATCACTTTTCGATATGGTATATTTCTATTTCAGAGACATTATATTAATACCGAGAGCAATAATTATTATTGAATTCATCGCATCAACAATTGGACTTATTGCATTTAGGCTATTAGTAAAAACTACATACTCAGAGATGAAAAATCCTACACAAACTTCCGAGCAACTTATAATTTTTGGGGCAGGTGAAGCATCACTAATTACTATTCAAGCACTAAAAAGAGCATCAAGCAAAAATAAAATCATTGCATTAATAGATGATAACAAAAAGAAAATCGGCAAAAAAATAGATAATATAAATATATTTCCAACTTCAGAACTAGAAAGATTGCTAGCTGAAAATAAAATTGACAGATTAATAATTTCAGCCCAAAATGTAGATATCAATAAGAAAAATAGTCTTGCTGAATTAGCCATAAAATATGGAAGTAAGATTCAATATGTACCCCCAGTTCAAAAGTGGATAAATGGAGAATTAAGTGCAAATCAAATTCGTAATATAAATATTCTTGAGTTACTCGAAAGAGATGAAATACGCCTAAGCCATGACAATATAGCTAAAGAAATTAATGGTAAAATTGTCTGGATTACTGGAGGTGCTGGCTCAATAGGTAGCGAAATAGCAAGGCAACTAATTAATTTCCAACCCAAGAAAATTATAATCATCGATTCTGGAGAAACACCTCTTTATCATATTGATTTGGAGCTAAGCAAATATCAACATAAAAATATTGAGTATGTTGTAGGTGATGTAAGAAATAAAGCCAGAATGGAAAAAGCTTTTATAGAATTTGAACCAGATATTATATACCATGCCGCAGCTTATAAGCATGTACCTCTTATGGAAAACAACCCAAGTGAAGCTATTTACACTAATGTTTATGGAACTAAAATAATTGCTGATTTAGCTAATAAATACAATGTTAATAAATTTATCATGGTTTCCACTGATAAAGCTGTTAATCCAACAAATGTAATGGGAGCATCAAAACGATTGGCAGAAATTTATGTACAATCCTTAAACTCAATCTCAAATACAGCCTTTATCACAACAAGATTTGGGAATGTGTTAGGTTCTAATGGCTCAGTGATACCATTATTTACAAAACAAATCCAGAATGGAGGCCCAATTACTCTTACGCATCCTGATATTACCAGATTCTTTATGACGATACCGGAAGCATGTCAATTAGTATTAGAAGCAGGAAACAGGGGTAATGGAGGAGAAATATTTGTCTTTGATATGGGGAAGTCTGTTAAGATTTTAGATTTAGCAAAAAAAATGGTTCAACTTTCCGGATTGGAAGTAGGCAAAGACATTCAAATAATTTATACTGGCTTAAGACCAGGAGAAAAATTATATGAAGAATTACTCGCAAATGATGAAAACACCTTACCTACCGAACACAAGAAGATAATGATTGCAAAAGTCAGGGAATATGAATTTAACAATATTAATTCAGAAATTGAAATAGTTCTAAACCTTATTGACCATCAAGATAACATGAAAATAGTTAAGAAAATTAAGGAAATAATTCCAGAGTTTAAGAGCAAGAACTCTATTTATGAACAATTAGATTAAACCATCTATTCCGGACTGAAACTATTGTTTTGCAAAATCCTGGAAATATTAAAAACTAACGGCAAATTTTAAAGTCATACATATACATAAAGCTAAAACCATGTATCATGTATAAAGAGCATGCTAGAACACAATTCAAGTTAAAGAATATATTAGTCTAAAACACTTTTCAAAGAATAATACTCCGCGCTTACGCTTGAGCATTAGGGCCACCAAAATTCATAGGCAAAGCCATACCTTCATCAATATCCTTTATTTCACCATGCATACTTTCAAATTTCTTTACATTATCAATAAGAGCACGCATTAATCTCTTTGCATGTTGAGGTGTTAACACAATTCTTGATTTAACTTTAGCCTTTGGCACACCCGGCATCATACGAATAAAATCAACTACAAATTCAGTATGTGAATGTGTAATAATAGCTAAATTTGAATAAGTACCTTCAGCAACATCCTCAGGTAATTCAATATTAATTTCTTGATTAGGATTTTTGTTTTCCATAAAAATATTTTAAAAAAGAAAAGGTACCGAAGCACCTTTTCTTATATCATTTATATTTTAATTAATCTTCGGTACTAAATTCTTCCGAAACCACATCTTCAACACTTAAGTTCTGCATAGCTTCAAATTCAGATTTATTTCCAACAATTAATTTATCATATTCTCTAAGTCCTGTACCTGCAGGTATTTTGTGACCAACAATTACATTCTCTTTCAATCCATCCAAAGTATCTCTCTTAGCACTTAATGAAGCGTCGGTAAGTACTTTAGTTGTTTCCTGGAATGAAGCTGCAGATATAAAACTCTTAGTCTGTAATGAAGCCTTAGTAATACCTTGAAGTATCTGGTTAGCAGTAGCAGCTTTAGCGTCACGACTTTCAATAGTTTTCAAATCACGACGCTTCAAACTCGAATTCTCATCTCTAAGCTTACGAGCACTGACAATCTGTCCCGCCTTAAGATTCTCTGAATCACCTGGATCCACGACAACTCTTTTACCATAGATTTCATCGTTCTCTTCCATGAAGTCAATTTTATTTACAACTTCATTTTCTAAGAAATGAGTATCACCCGGGTCAAGAATCTCAACCTTACGCATCATCTGACGAACAATAACCTCAAAGTGTTTATCATTAATTTTCACACCTTGTAATCGATATACCTCTTGAACCTCATTTACAATATACTCTTGAACCTTTGTAGGTCCTTTAATAGCAAGTATACTTGCTGGCGTCATAGCACCTTCAGAAAGTGAAGTTCCGGATTTTACATAGTCATTTTCCTGTGCCAAAATCTGCTTAGAAGTAGAAATTAAATATTTCTTTTGCTCTCCAGTTTTTGAAGTAATGATAACCTCACGATTACCCCTCTTCAATTTTGGTCCAAAAGAAACAACACCATCAATCTCTGAAACAATAGCAGGATCAGAAGGGTTACGTGCTTCAAACAATTCAGTTACTCTAGGAAGACCTCCAGTAATATCACCGGATTTACCAATAGCTCTAGGTATTTTAGCAATAGTATTACCTGCTATAATCTTGTCTCCTTCATTAGCAACTATTCTACTATCTACAGGAATATCATACTGCTTAAGAACATTACCTTTCTTATCTACAACTTTAATAATTGGATTTTTAGATTTAAGTCTTGTTTCTATAATTACTTTCTCCTGATATCCTGTTTGATCATTAGATTCTATACGGTATGTTTGTCCTTCAATAATATTTTCGTAGACAATCTCTCCATTTACATCTGCAATAATTTGTGCATTATAAGGATCCCATGAACAAATCACATCTCCTTTAGATAAGGTATCACCTTCACTAAAATAAAGATTTGACCCATAAGGAATGTGGTGAGTAGCCAGAACGACACCTGTCTTTTCATCAATAACACGCATTTCAGCAGAACGTCCAACAACTATTTTGTAGCTTTCACCTTCGGCATTAGTATAATCTACATATCTAAGTTCGTCCATTTCAATACGTCCCTCATTTTTAGCAATAATGCTAGAAGTGATAGCAACATTAGATGCTGTACCACCAACGTGGAAAGTACGTAATGTCAACTGAGTACCGGGCTCACCAATAGATTGAGCAGCAATAACACCTACAGCTTCTCCTTTTTGAACCATACGACCTGTAGCAAGGTTTCTACCATAACATTTTGAACAAACACCTTTCTTAGACTCACAAGTAAGTACCGAACGAATCTCTATTGATTCAATTTGAGCATCATCAATTGCTCTAGCTTTGGCCTCATCAAGTTGATCTCCGGAAGAAGCTAATAATTCTCCTGTTATTGGATGGCTAATATCATGTAAACAAACTCTACCTAATATTCTGTCATAAAGAGATTCTACAATTTCTTCATTACGTTTCAATGGAGTAACAACCAATCCTCTCAATGTACCACAATCACGTTCAGAGATAATAACATCTTGAGCTACATCTACCAAACGACGAGTTAAATAACCCGCATCGGCAGTTTTCAATGCTGTATCAGCCAAACCTTTACGAGCACCGTGAGTAGAAATAAAATATTCAAGTACCGATAATCCCTCCTTAAAGTTAGACAAGATAGGATTCTCAATAATTTCAGCTCCGGCAGCACCTGATTTCTGTGGTTTTGCCATCAATCCCCTCATTCCTGAAAGCTGACGTATCTGCTCTTTAGATCCCCTAGCACCGGAATCAAGCATCATATATACAGCATTAAATCCTTGGTTATCGGTAGAAATCTCTTCCATCAAAGTTTGAGTTAACCTTGAGTTAGTATGCGTCCATATATCGATAATCTGATTATATCTCTCATTATCAGTGATGAATCCCATTTCGTAGTTATTTCTAACTTCGTCAACATCATTATTGGCTTTTCTGATCATCTCTTCCTTAACTTTAGGAATCAAAATATCTCCTAAATTAAATGAAAGACCACCATCGTAAGCCATTCTATATCCTAAGTTTTTGATATCATCAAGGAAATTAGCCGTTTTGTGATTGCCAACTTTTTTTAACAATGAACCGATGATATCTCTTAGAGATTTCTTAGTTAAAAGTTCATTTATGTATCCATATTCAGATGGTACTACTTGATTAAAAATAACACGACCAACAGTAGTCTTAATCATCTGTATATCATCCAAATTACCTGTTCCGTCAGGATCAACAATTTTTATATTAATAATAGCGTGTAAATCAAGTACACCCTCATTATAAGCAATAATTAATTCCTCAGGTGAATAGAAAGTCATTCCCTCTCCTTTTACAACTTCATCAGCAGTACTTCTGCGTTCTTTAGTCATATAATACAGACCTAAAACCATATCCTGAGATGGTACAGCAATAGGAGCACCATTTGCAGGGTTAAGAATATTATGAGAAGCAAGCATTAATATCTGAGCTTCTAAAACTGCTGCATCACTAAGAGGCACGTGAACCGCCATCTGGTCACCATCAAAATCCGCGTTAAATGCAGAACATGCAAGTGGATGTAATTGAATAGCTTTTCCTTCAATCAGCTTAGGCTGAAAAGCCTGAATACCCAATCGGTGCAACGTAGGAGCACGGTTAAGTAGTACCGGATGTCCTTTCAATACACTTTCTAATATATCCCAAACAACAGGATCTTTTCTATCTACAATTTTCTTAGCTGATTTAACGGTTTTCACAATACCGCGTTCCATCAATTTACGTATAATAAATGGTTTGAATAGCTCCGATGCC
>Ga0256842_1000150_pt1 | contig 59410 bp, 60 predicted proteins | sample 4559240metaG_FD_185973 | JGI IMG/M metagenome (GOLD analysis project Ga0256842, IMG submission 185973) | Hydrothermal vent microbial communities from Guaymas Basin, Mexico - 4559-240 | ecosystem: Environmental > Aquatic > Marine > Hydrothermal vents | place: Mexico: Guaymas Basin | collected... | reverse complement strand
ATGTGCACCTATAAATCTGTTTAATAGCCCCCTTCTGTCCGGAATATTCCTTACATCTACCCCCACAGAGGCCCAGGCATTGAGCATGTCCACCAAAGGCCGCGCTCCCTTCCTAATCGGTCCATAATAGAACCACTCTTCCATTACCTTCACTGGCATTCTTAACTAACCTCCTTGCTCTCTCTTAGGATAGGCACTTTTATAGTTTATTTTTTTATACTTGTCAAAGAAAAACTCAGGGATTGGCCTTTACCGTGTTTATTTTATCTTTAGCCCACACAGCCGCATCAACGGTTGACATTTTCTGTATTTTTCATTAAAGGAAAGTTATGTATGCCTTAAGAGTTATCGCCCATTTCTCCGCGGCCCATCGTTTGCGTGATTATCAGGGTAAATGTGAGGCCTTACACGGGCATAATTGGAAGGTAGAGGTGGAGGTTGTGGCCAAAGGGCTTAACCCTTTAGGTATGGTCATGGATTTTAAGGAGTTAAAGGATTTAGTAAATATCTGCCTTGATAAGCTAGATCATACCTATCTTAATGAAGTGCCTCCTTTTGACAAACAAAATCCTACCTCTGAACTTATCGCCCAATATCTTTTCCATGAAATAAGGCCATTACTGCCTACACATGTCATGCTTAAGTGTGTTACGGTCTGGGAATCAGAGACTGCTTGTGCGCAGTATTGGGAAGAAGATGAACAAGCGGATTAAGTTTGAAGTTTCGGCTGGAGGGGTGGTTTATCGGTGTCAGGGAAAGACACCAGAGGTCGTTCTTTGTCGCCATGTGTCCTTTAAGCAACAGGATGTTTGGAGTCTGCCTAAGGGATGGGTAGAACCAGGAGAAAGGATCACTACAGCGGCCTTAAGAGAAGTTAAAGAAGAAGCTGGACTCGAGGGAGAGGTAATAGAAAAGATTGACACCATTCAATACTGGTTCTTTCATCCGTTAGAAAAGGTGAAGGTAAGAAAAAAAGTACACTTTTTTCTAATTAAGGCCCTTAAAGGCGATATTTCTCAACATGACTTTGAAGTAGAAGAAGTGAGGTGGTTCCCCATAGAAAAGGCCATTTCCGCATGTAGCTATAAGGGAGAAAGAGAGATTTTACTAAAGGCAACAGACCGTCTAAAAGAGTTGTGTGCCAAGGAAGGAAGCACCCTTACTGCTTAAACACCATAAAAAGTCCTATAACAATAAAAAGGCTTCCCCCTATAAGCCTTATCCATTTAGGAGAGAGGTAGCCACTAATATATGCTCCCAAAAAGGCTCCCATAAAAGAAGAGGTAATAAGAGCCAAGGCTGAGCCCAAAAATACGGCCCACACTCTTCCGCTTTGGGCGGCAAAGACCAGAGTAGCTAATTGCGTCTTATCTCCTAACTCAGCCAGAAACACCGTTACAAAAACGGTTAAAAAAAGCTTCCAGTCCATTTTTTAACCTCCTTTAGCGCTAGTAGTAAGAGCAGTCTAACAGATGTCTCTAGACAAAGGCAAGTTTAAAAATTTAGCCAAAATCCGCAATTACCCGACAAGAAACCCCGTAAGTGTGCTGTAATAAACATTTTTTTAAAAAAAATACCTTTCACCTAAAAGGTGAGAAAACATTTATCTTTTCCTCAAGCCCAATCATAATTATAGCGCCTTCGCTCGCTTAGCAGTCAAGGCCAAGCCATGCGGGTAACTGATGAACTGCCTTGACCTCGCTCGCTTCGGCGCAATTTTCTTTTTGAGGCCAGAAGGAAAAAGGAAATTTTCTTTTTCCCTTCCTCTTTTGTGATCTTTTTTGTCAGGGCCGAGTGTGGTCAAGGGCAAGCCCGCAGGGCGCAGCCTGCGCCTTTAGGCGCAGACCCATAGCGAGCAACGAGCGTAGACCCTTGACCACTTAACGAAACCTTGGCGTATAATTTCTGTTAAGTAAGGAGGAAGGGAACTCATCATTTTTTACGAATACTATAAATCAATCCCGGATTTTGGGATCCATCAACCAATTGACATTCATCTATATGCATTGTAAGCTCAATAGCAAAATGGAAGGCAGGATAGTTGAATATATAGATGCCCAAAAGATTATCACTTCCATTTGTCTAGAAGAAAAAAAAGGTAAAGTTCGTCTGTTAAATATCAATAATCGTGAAATTGTCTTAAGTAAAAGTCGCATCTGCCTAATTTCTAAAGAATGTCTTCCTTTAAACCAACCTCGTGAAGTCCTTTTAGAGAAATTAAGAGCCGAAATTGCTAAGCGTGAGAGTCTGGCCAAAGAGATAGATGTCTTGGCCCTTTGGGAACTTTTAGTCTCTGAAGGTGGCACTTATACGCCTAGAGAGTTGGCCGAGTTTTATTTCCCTGAAACTACCTCTTCTGCCCAAGAGAGTGCCATTTTTAGGGCACTTTTTGCCGATCGGCTGCATTTTAAACTAAGGGGAAATGTCTTTGAAGTCCAGTCACAGGAGCGGGTAGAAGAAATCCTTACCCAAAGGACTAAAGAGGCAGAGAAAAAACGTAAGGTAGAAGAGGCAGCCAGTTGGTTTAAGGCCGTCTGGCAGGGCGAAAAGGTTGAATCACCAGCACAAGCTGAAGAATATATTAAAGTAATAAAAGAGTGGTGCTTTTGGCGAGATGAAGCCCCGCAGGCAAAACTGGCAAGAGAAATTTTAGAAAAGGCTGGGCTTAATACAGAAGATCAGCCTTTTTTACTTTTGGTCAAACTAGGAGTCTTTTCTAAACACGAAAATATACTTCTTCATCGCTTTCACATCCCTACCCAATTCTCAGATGAAGTTAAAGCAGCTGCCCGAATTTTAATTAACTCCCCCCCCTTTTTTAGCGAAAAAAGAAGGGATTTGCAGGACGTTTATACCTTCACCATTGATGGGCCAGAAACAAAGGACTATGACGATGCCCTTTCTTTAAAAAAGGATGGACAATATTATCTCGTCGGCATCCACATCACTGATCTAAGTCCTTTTATCACGCAGGGAAGTCCTTTAGACGAAGAGGCTAAAGAACGAGGCACAACCATTTACCTCCCTGACCAAAAGATTACTATGCTCCCAGAGGGAATATCAGAACATCTGGCAAGTTTGAAAAAGGGAGGCCCAAAGCCGTCTTTAAGTTTTTTAGTGACATTAAATAAACAGGCAGATATTATTCGTTACGAGATCGTCCCAGGTATTATCAAAATAGATCGGCATTTTATCTATGATGAGGTAAATAATTTGTTGACAGAAGATGAAACTTTCAATATTCTATACCAGCTAGCACTGAAATTTAGAGAAAAAAGACTTAAGCAAGGAGGATTGGTTATCGCATTGCCAGAATTAGTCTTTTCTTTCTCTGCTGACCAGGTAGTAGATATAAAGCAGCGCAATCCTGAACAGCCAGCGCGCGTTTTGGTAGCGGAATTTATGATTATGGCCAATTATCTTGCTGCCTCTTTTATGTATGAAAAAGGCATTCCTGCCCTTTATCGTGCCCAACTCCCTCCCCGTGAACGCATAATGAACGGAACCTCACAGGATCTTTTCGTTCTTTATCTACAAAGGAAGCTTCTTAACCGTTCTGTCCTAGACACAAAGCCTGGATTTCACCACATTCTGGGTCTAGACAAATATACCAGCATTACCTCTCCTTTGAGACGCTACCTGGATATGATTATGCAAAGACAGCTTATTCATTATTTGCAAAGAGGAGAGCCTCTATATGCAGAAACAGAACTCTCCTTTCTCATTCCTCATTTTGAAGAAATCATTCATCGTACCGGGGTTGTGTGCTCTAGGCGCATCAAATACTGGATTCTAACTTATCTAAAACAGCATGTAAAGGAACATATAGACGCATATGTGCTTGAAGAGACCACGCGCGGATACCGTCTCCTCTTACCTGAGTATCTCATAGAAACAGAACTACTAGGAGCAAAGGGGAAATTTCAACAGGGAGATAAAATCAGGGTAAGACTTGATGTCGTTAATCCAACCAAAGAGATTTTAAAGGTAGTATTAGCATGAAGGATATAAGCCTAGATGAATTGGTAGAGGAAATTAAAAACCATCCTGATTTCTCTAAAGTAGGTATGATTGCCTTCCATTTAGGGGTCGTAAGAGGATTTGCACGTAGTAATGGAAGATCCGTAGAAAGACTAGAAGTAGAAGTGGATCACCAGATGGTTAAGCAAATCATAGAAGAAAAAAAGAAGGCACCTGGGATTGTTGAAATTCTTATTAAAGTGCGTGAGGGAGTGTTTAAAATAGCCGAGCCTTTAATGGCTGTGGCCGTAGCTGGGGATATAAGAGAACATGTATTCCCTGTTTTAGAAGATACAGTAAATCTGATTAAAACTAAGGCCGTGAAAAAGAAAGAGGAGTAATTATCAATGAGAACATATCTTTTCTTAACCTTTTTAGGATTAGCCTATGCCCTTTTTAGCAGCTGTTCCTTACCCATGATTGCTGGAAGTGTAATGGGAGTAGGAGGAACACAGGTTATGTCAGCCTATAAAGAGTGTTGTTTCAAAGACACCTTTATGGTCTCTCAGTCTGATGCTGTAATTGCCATCACAAAGCTGTTAAAGACCTTACCGATGACCATTGAAGAGGTAAATGCTACTGATTTAGAAAGAAGTGTAAAAGTTCGTTCTCTTTATAACAATAGCCTAGTAGTAATTAAAGTAAAGTATGTAGCACCTTCTCTGGTCCGTGTAGAAGTAAAGGGGAGAAAACACAACTATCTGCCGGCGAAGGAAGATGCACAATTTGTTTTCAGGAAAATTAGCTTAAGATTAACGGCTTTAGAAAAGGAAAAACGCTCGTTGGCAGTAGTTCCTTAAAGTAAAAAAGCGATTCCTTTTGAGGAGGGAAAAAATGAGTAATAACATCCAAAAATTACGCAACATTGCTCTTATTGCACCTGGAGGATCGGGTAAAACTTCTCTGGCAGAGGCCATGCTTTTTACAGCCAAGGCAACAGAGCGACTGGGTAGTGTGGAAAAGGGTAATAGTGTGCTGGATTATGAACCAGAAGAGGCGAGAAGACACATGTCTATTAGTGCGGCCTTTCACCCGTATAGCTGGAAGGAATGTGAAGTTACGCTTATTGATACTCCAGGCGATGATAACTTCCTTTCGGAGACAATTATTGCCCTTCAAGGAGCAGATGGAGTTATATTGGTCATAGATGGAGCAGAAGGGGTAAAGTTTCAAACAGAGAAAATCTTAGGTTATGCCAATAAATATGGCCTTCCCTATATCGGGTTTGTTTCAAAAATGGATAAAGAACACGCCTCTTTTGAGAAAGTCATTGAAGAGCTAAACAACATGCTTAACTTAAAGGCCGTTCCTGTATGTCTGCCCTTAGGAGAAGGGGAAAGTTTTGCGGGAATTATCAACCTGTTAACCATGGAGGCTTGGGTTTACCAGAAGGATGGCTCAGGCAAGTTCAAAAAGGGGAAAATCCCTGATGAATATAAAGATAAGGCCGAGGAATTTAGGGAAAAGATGGTAGAATTTTTGGCTGAGACCGATGACAGTCTCTTGGAAAGGTATTTAGAGGGAGAAGAGATAAAAGACGAAGAGTGGCAAAAGGCCCTGCGTAAAGGCACCCTTAATAAGGCATTTATGCCCATTCTTTGCGGGTCTGGCACTCTAAACATTGGTACTCACCTATTACTAGATCTGGTAAATCAGTGCTTACCTTCTCCTTTAGATAGAGGAGCAGTCGTTGGATATGATCCTGATGATTCCCAAAAGGAGATAAAAAGAAGACCTGATCCTAATGAGCCCTTTTCTGCCCTGGTTATCAAGACTATTTCTGATCCATTTGCTGGCCGGATTAGCGTATTTAGGGTTTTTTCAGGCCAACTTAGTGCAGACAGCACGGTCCTAAACGCTACTAAGGGACATAAGGAAAAGATAGGTCAAATCTTTGCTTTAGCAGGAAAAACGCAACGTTTTCTGCAAGGCGTAACTGCCGGCCAGATTGCCGCCGTGGCCAAACTCAAAGATACCCTCACTGGAGATACCTTATGTGATGAAAAGAATCCCATTGTCTTTAAGGCAGCCGAGCCGTTGCCACCGGTCATTTCTTTTGCCATTGAACCCAAGTCTAAAGGAGATGAAGAGAAGATCCATTCCTCACTTGTAAAATTATCCGAAGAGGATCCATCTCTGCGTTTGCAACGCGATCCTCAAACTAAGGAATTACTCCTTTCTGGTACAGGTCAGTTACACATTGAAAATACGATAGAAAAACTGAAACGGAAATACAATGTAGAGGTAAACCTAAAGGCCCCTAAAATTCCTTACAAAGAAACCATTAAGGGTAAGGCCAAAGCCCAGGGTAAGTATAAAAAACAGACCGGTGGACGGGGTCAGTATGGTGATGCCTGGATTGAAATTGAACCCTTGCCAAGGGGAGAGGGGTTTGAATTTGTGGACAAGATTGTTGGTGGTGTTATTCCAAGAAACTATATTCCTGCCGTAGAAAAGGGCATTCGTGGAGCGATGGAAGAGGGTATTCTGGCTGGATACCCAGTGGTGGATGTCAAAGTTACCCTCTTTGATGGTAGTTACCACCCAGTAGATTCCTCTGACTTGGCCTTTCAGATTGCCGGTTCTATGGCCTTTAAAAAGGCCTTTATGGAAGCCAAACCCATTTTGCTTGAACCCATTATGAAATTAACCATCACCGTGCCTGAAGAACTCATGGGTGATGTTATTGGAGATATAAATAGCCGCCGGGGAAAGGTTTTAGGTTTTGAATCAAAGTCAAAATATCAAATTATTACAGCCCTTGTGCCTATGGCTGAAATTCTTACCTATGCCTCTGATCTTACCTCTATTACGGGTGGACGGGCTTCCTTCACCATGGAATTCTCCCACTATGAAGAAGTACCTGGGCCTCTAGCAGAAAAGATTATAGAAGAGACCAAAAAGGCAAAAGAGCAATAAAACCTTCCTGGCCCCGTGATGGGGCCGGGGTAAAATTCTCTGGGTGGGTATATAATTCATCCTTCACAATCTCTCTTTCCCAAGTGCCTTTTAAAAATCAATCATAAATTGAAAACATACTTATCTTTTCTTCAAGGCCAATTATAACTTTAGCGCCTTTGCTCGCTTAGTGGTCAAGGGCAAGTCCGCAGCAAGTGAAGATCCTTGACCGTATAAGCGAGACCCTGGCATATAATTTTTTTAGAAGGATAAGGATAATTCTGTCTAAAATATCTTTTTTAAAAAAATCAATCGCAGATTTGGAGAAGATTTAACCTCCTTGTGTTAAACAAAGGCATGTGGTAGTATTCTATCTCTGAAAAGGCACTTAAATAATAAGGAGTAACCAATGGGTGATTTTATCCATCTGCATGTACATACACAATATAGCCTTTTGGATGGAGCAATCCGGCTTAACGATTTGATGAAGAAGGCCAAGGAGTTTGGCATGCCGGCCGTGGCCATGACTGACCACGGTAATCTCTTTGGTGTGATTGAATTTTATGAAACAGCTAAGGAGTATGATTTAAAACCTATCATTGGCTGTGAGGTTTATTTGGCAAAAGATCATAAAAAGAAGGCTGGCAAGGAAAGGCTTTATCACCTTGTCCTTTTGGCCGAGAATGAAGAAGGATATCGCAATCTGTTAAAACTGGTAAGCATTTCCTACTTAGATGGATTTTATTATAAGCCACGGATGGATAAGCAACTTTTAAGGCAGTATCATAAAGGCCTTATTGCCCTAAGCGCTTGTCTGCATGGAGAAATCCCAGAGCTTCTTGTCCAAGGTAATGAAGATGCAGCTAAAAAGGCTTTAGAAGAATACCTAGATATCTTTGGCCGAGAAAAATTTTTTTTGGAATTGCAGTCAAATAAAATTCCAGAACAAGAGGTGGCTAATAAAGGTCTTATCAAACTGGCCAAGGAATATGGCCTTGGCTTAGTGGCAACCAATGACTGCCATTATCTTAACAAAGAAGACGCCTTTGCCCACGACATTTTACTTTGCATTCAGACCGGCAAAAACATTAATGACAAAAACCGTCTGCGCTTTTCTACAGATGAATTTTATTTTAAGTCGCCACAGGAAATGAAGGTAGCCTTCAAGGAGGTGCCAGAGGCCATCAAAAACACCTTGCTCATTGCCGAAAGGTGCAATTTGACGCTGGATATGGGTACTTATCACTTTCCTGTCTTCCCTGTGCCTAAAGGAGACACCTTAGAGAGTTACCTTTATAAAGAGGCCAAGCAGGGATTGAAGCGAAAGTTAGAACAAAGAGGGCTTTCAGAAGAAGCACAAAGACCTTATTGGGAACGACTTGAGTATGAATTAAAGACCATTACCGAAATGGGATTTGCCGGGTATTTTCTGATTGTGGCTGACTTTATCAGCTATGCCAAGAAAAAGGGCATTCCCGTAGGCCCAGGGCGAGGTTCAGCCGCTGGAAGTTTAGTCGCCTATGCCTTGGATATTACCGAAATAGACCCCCTACCCTATGGTCTTCTCTTTGAGCGGTTTTTAAACCCAGAGCGCAAAAGCATGCCAGATATAGATACTGACATCTGTATGGCCCGGCGGGAAGAGGTACTTAAGTATGTCATGCGCAGGTATGGGGGTAAGGAACATGTCGCCCAGATCATTACCTTTGGTAAGATGCAAGCACGGGCTGTCGTTAGGGATGTAGGTCGTGCCCTAGATATGCCTTATCAAGAGGTAGATAAGATTGCTAAGCTAATCCCACCAGTCTTAAATATTACCCTTAAAGAAGCCATTAAAAGTGAACCTCAGCTTAAAGAGTTGGCTGAGCAGGATCCGAAGGTTAAGCAGCTTTTGGAAATTGCTCAGCTTTTAGAGGGTCTGCCACGGCATGCCTCTACCCACGCTGCGGGTGTGGTCATTTCTGACGACAAGCCCTTGGTGCATTACCTGCCCCTTTATCGTGGAAGCAAGGGTGAAGTGGTCACCCAGTTTGACATGAAGGGTGTGGAAAAGGTTGGGTTAATTAAATTTGACTTTCTAGGCCTTAAAACCCTTACCGTTATTCAAAAGACACTTGATCTGATTGAAAAGCATAAAGGGATAAAACTTGACCTTTCATCCATTCCTCTTGATGACAAACCAACCTATAAGTTGCTTTGTAAAGGAGATACGGCCGGGGTGTTTCAGCTTGAAAGTTCGGGTATGCGGGAGCTCTTGCGGCGGTTAAAACCAAGCTGCTTTGAGGATTTAATCGCCCTTATTGCCCTTTATCGTCCTGGCCCCTTGGAAAGTGGAATGGTGGATGACTTTATCAACCGCAAGCATGGCAAAACACCCATTCAATATCCCTTACCTCAGCTTGAACCTATTTTAAAGGAAACCTATGGCGTCATTTTATATCAAGAGCAGGTCATGCGTATTGCCGTGAAGCTAGCTGGTTATACCTTGGGACAGGCTGACATCCTACGCAAGGCCATGGGCAAAAAGAAACCAGAGCTTATGGCAGCTGAGCGAAGTCGTTTCATTGAAGGGGCAGTGAAAAACGGTGTGCCTAGAGAAAAGGCAGAATACATTTTTGGTCTGATTGAGAAATTTGCCGGTTATGGCTTTAACAAATCTCACTCTACCGCCTATGCCTTAATTGCCTACCGTACAGCCTATTTAAAGACACATTACCCCCTGGAATTCATGGCCGCCCTTTTGACCTGCGAAATGGGGTCTATGGATGAAGTGGTCAAATATGTCGTTGCCTGTCAGGACAGGGGAATAGAAATCCTACCCCCAGACATCAATAAGAGTGAGCTAGATTTTATCGTAGAGGACGGGAAGATTCGGTTCAGCCTAGCCGCAATTAAAAATGTGGGCACCGCTGCCGTACCTTATATCTTAAAGGCACGAGAGGAAGGGCCGTTTAAGTCTTTTATAGACTTTTGTGAACGCGTGGATCTAAAAAAAGTTAATAAACGGGTTATTGAAGCCTTGATCAAGGCCGGTGCCTTTGATAGCCTTGGGCATAAGCGGGCCCAACTGATGATGGGCTTGAGTGATGTTATGGAAAAGATCCAGACAAAAAAACAACAAAATAACGCCCTTCAGTTAAGCCTATTTGACCTAAGTGGGAAATCACAGGAAAAAACTTTGGAACTGCCAGATGTAGACGAGTGGAGTGAGGATTTAAGGCTTGCGTATGAGAAGGAAGCACTTGGCTTTTACCTTACTGGACATCCTCTTAAAGGCTATGAAGAAACACTCAAGGAACTAAGCAATACCAATACCGAGGAGTTAAAAAATCTAGCTGACCACACCCCTGTCATGCTTGGAGGTATCGTTACTGCCCTTAAAGAAACTACTTCTCGCAAGGGAGAACGCATGGGCTTTGTTACCTTGGAAGACCTACGAGGAAAGGTAGAAGTAATTGTCTTTAGTAACCTTTACCGTGAGACGAGGGAGTATTTTAATTCTGACCAGCCTATTTTTGTTACTGGTCATCTAAGTAAGGATGAAAACACGGTTAAGATTATTGCTGATAAGGTCTATTTCCTGGCCGAAGCCAGGGAAAAATTAAAGGCCCTACTTAAACAAAAGAAGATAGAAAAAAAAGAAAGAAACAAACCTAAGAGTATTCTCATTGTATTACAAGAAGACGCGGTAAAACGAGAACAGCTTTTGCGCTTAAAAGGAGTGCTTTCTAAACACCGTGGCACTTGTCCCGTATATTTTCAATTAAAACCAGCCGGCACTTTAGTGTCTCTACCGACTCATCTGCGGGTCAAGCCTACAAAAGTATTTATCACGCATGTCAACACTGTATTGGGTTATAATGCAGTGCAGTTAAGAAATGAATTACCACACTCTTAAAGACCGATTTTACCGTCAGTGGTGCTGGACAGATCTGGTTAGCTTTGCCATCACGGTCAAAGAAACTGATCTGTTTATCCAGGCAAGGCAGGACCTAACAAAAGAGGCCAGGGAAGCAGTCTTTAAGTATCGGGCACAGTTGGAAAGATATATCTCTCTTTATCCTGTTTTTCAAAAAAGCTTCTCCCCCTTGCCTTATGATCCATTTGCCCCTAAAATAGTGCAACGGATGCTAAGGGCCGCTCAAAATGCGGGCGTAGGCCCAATGGCGGCCGTGGCCGGAGCAATGGCCCAGGCCGTGGGTGAGTATTTAAACCAGTTTTCAGAAGAGGTTATTGTGGAAAACGGGGGTGATATTTATTTAAGCATTAAACGGCCAGTAAACATTGCCATTTTTGCGGGTGATTCTCCTTTAAGTGGGCGAATAGGATTAAAGATACATCCTTCTAATGCTATTTCTGTGTGTACCTCTTCAGCCAAAATTGGACACTCACTTAGTCAAGGACAAGCCGATGCCGTTACCGTCATTGCACCTGATGCCGCCCTTGCCGATGCTGCGGCTACGGCTATTGGCAATCTGGTGAAGAAAAAGGAAGACCTGCAGGCAGCTATTGCCTTTGCCCAAAAGATAGAAGGCATTCAGGGAGTGGTTATTATTTTAAGCAAATATCTTACGGCTTGGGGAAAAATAGAGTTAATCAAGTTATAAAGGAGGGTCTATGAAGGTCCTATGGGCACCATGGCGTATGGAGTACATCCTGGGAGAGAAAGAAGAGGGTTGTATCTTTTGTCCTCACCAGCGGAAGGGAACAGATGAAGAAAATTTGATCTTGTTTAAGGGCCGGTTGACAATGGTGATGATGAATAAGTTTCCTTATAATAATGGTCACCTCTTGGTTTCACCCATAAGACATGTGTATTCTTTAGATGAATTGACGCTAGAAGAGTTGACAGATCTAATGCTCAAAATACAGGCTTCTTTAAGCTTTCTTAGACAGGAAATGAATCCCGATGGGTTTAATGTTGGTCTAAATGTTGGTAAGGTGGCTGGTGCTGGGGTAGAACAGCATTTGCACTTTCATATTGTCCCCCGCTGGATAGGAGATACCAGCTTTATGACCGTGCTTGGTGAGGTAAGAGTCATCCCTGAACATCTAAAGGTTACATATAAGCGTTTAAAGCCTTATTATGATAGATTAAAGGAAGAGGAGGAAAGGTAAATGCGTTGGCTTAAGGCAATCTTTTGGGCAGCGGTTTTGGCGGTAGTAGTGGTTTTTATGATCCAAAACCTTCAGACGATGAACCAAGTTGTCCAGCTTAGTTTAGATCTCTATGTAAAGACGTTCACAGTGTCTATACCTCTTTATCTTTTAATTATTCTGACTTTTATTCTAGGAGTTGTATTTGGTGTGGCCTATACCTTTAAAGGCTGGCTAACAAAGGCAAAAGAGGTAAGGGCCAAAAATAGAGAAATTAAACAACTCAAGGAAGAATTAGATTCTTTGCGTAATCTGCCTTTAACGGAGGAAAAGGAACTGGCCGCAACCCAAGAGGAAAAAGAGGAAGGTTAAATGCCCTATATTTATTTTTACATCGCCATAGCCCTCCTTTTTGGTTTTGTTTCTGGTATTCTCCTTGGTAAACGACTTACGCCCAAGCATATAAAAAAGGCCAAAGAAAGCCAAATTGCCTTTTTAACGGGCTTTCGCTACATGCTTTCTAACGAGCCGGACCGGGCTATTGAATCTTTTATGAGGGCAGTCAGATTTGATACGGATACCATAGAAACCTATTTTGCCCTCGCCAACCTCTTTCGGGACAAAGGAGAAATTGAACGGGCCATTCGTATTCACCAGAGTATCATCACGCGTCCGCACTTAGATGCAAATATACGGCTTCAGGCCCTCTATGACTTGGCTTTAGACTATAAAAAAGGAGGATTTTTAGATCGGGCCATTAATACCTTTAGAGAAGTTATTCGTCGTGCTCCCCATAAAAAGGAGGCGTACCTAGAATTGGCTGAGGTTTATCAAACCCTTAAAGACTGGGAGGCAGCCTTTAAGGTAATTGAAAAGTTGGCTAAGATTTTTAAAGAAGACTACAGCTTAATGCTGGCCCACTTTCAAACCGAGATGGGCAAAAAATTGCAGGCAGAAGGGGAAAAAGACAAAGCTGAAGACCATTATAAAAAAGCTATTAAAATTAATGAAAAGTGTGTAGATGCTTATCTCCATTTAGGAGATCTGTATTTTGAGCGGGGAGACGTTAAAAAAGCCATCAAGACCTGGACAAAGGCCATCTCTGTCTCACCAGAATATAGCTTTTTAGCCTTTGGGCGGTTAGAGAAGTATCTGTCTGAAATAAAGGGTCAAAAGGTCTTTAGGAAATTTATTAGCGAATTAGAAAAAGCACCAGAGCACAACATTTTTGCAGCCATCTTTTTGGCCCGATATTATCTCAGCGAAAAGAAATTAAATGGAGCCAGGGAGTGCCTTTTGGCTGCCTTAGAAAAGACACCTTCTCATATTGTCGCCCAACAACTTTTGGCCCAGACTTATCTAGAAGAAGGAAACACTGAGAAGGCTATAGAGGTATTAGAACAGATTTCAAAAGAGGCTTTTCCTCAAAATATATATCAATGTACTTATTGTGGCTATGAAGCCACCGAACTCTCCTGGAAATGCCCCCAATGCCAAAAGTGGGACACCATGCAGCCTAAAATCTAAGCAAAACTTTCCCATGCCTAAAACAAACTTGACAGCAAAGGCAATTAAATTCTATTAAAAGACATCTACGAAATATGCGGAGAACAAAAATGGCTACTAAATATAAGGTGCTGGTTGTTGATGACGAACCTCAAGTATGCGAAGTCATAAAAGATTTTTTAAAAAATGAAGGGTATGAAGTCTTTACAGCCTATACTGCTGAAAAGGGTTTAGATATCATTGCTAAACACGTAGTTGAACTAGTTATTACAGACTTCCGTTTACCCGGTATGGATGGGATTGAACTAATTAAGAAAATCAAAGAATTTGATCCTTCTATTGACGTTATCATGCTGACGGGCTATCCCTCTATTGACACAGCTGTAGAAGCAGTCAAATTAGGAGCTTATGATTATCTAACTAAACCTATAGACTTCAGGAAATTGAAAGTTATTTTAAAAAAACTTTTTGAACATCGGCTTTTAAAAAAACATGTAACTCTTTTGGAGAAGAAAGTTGGAAGGGAATATACCTTTGAAGGTATGGTCGGCCAAAGCTTGGCCATGCTAGAAATTTTCAACACCATTAAGCACATCGCCAAGTATCCGGCCACAGTGCTTATTACGGGTGAAACGGGAACAGGTAAAGAAATGATCGCTAGGGCCATTCATAATTTGAGTCCCAGAGTTAGTAAACCTTTCGTTACTATAAACTGTGCTGGATTAGTAGAAACCCTACTTGAAAGTGAACTTTTTGGGCATGTAAAAGGAGCTTTCACCGGTGCAACACGGGACAAACCCGGTTTATTTGAAATCGCCTCAGGAGGAACCATCTTTTTAGACGAAGTAGGAGAATTGCCTCTCTCCGTACAGGCAAAACTCCTACGGGCCTTGGAACAGCATGAGATTCAGCGGATAGGAGATGTAAAGATAAAAAAGATAGATGTAAGAGTCATTGCCGCCACCAACCGGGATTTAAAAACAATGGTCAAAGAAGGAAAATACCGCAAAGACCTTTTTTATCGCCTTAACACCATTCATATTCACCTCCCCCCTCTAAGGGAAAGAAAAGAAGACATTCCTGTCCTGGCCGAATATTTTGTCACCGAGCTTAATAAACAGATAGGTAAGGATATAAAGGGAATAAAACCTGAGGTCATAGAACGATTAAAAGAAATACCATGGGAAGGAAACGTCCGAGAATTGCGGAATGTGATTGAACGGGCTTATATTATGACTCAAACTGAATACATCACTTTAAAAGACTTACCTCCAGAATATATAGAAGAAAATGTCTCTTCCCCAGTTTTATTCTTATCTGCACAAGAAGAACCTCAAACTACCCTAGCAGAAATGGAGAAGAGATATATTATGAAGGTATTACAACGCACTTCAGGCAATCGCTCTCAGGCTGCCCGTATCCTAGGGCTTAGCCGCCGCTCTTTGTATCGGAAGATGAAAAAATATGGTATTTCATAATTGGCTGTGCCTTAATGACACAAAAGATAGTTGTGTCCTTTTGACACACCACTATTTAGCCAAATCAAAAATATGCATTCATCTATACATCTTTTATTCCTAATATCAATTGGCATAGAGATTGCTGTAAGAAGCTCCTAAGGAGGAAGATGGTGTGCTGTTTTTCAAAAAGGTTTGGCATTATATTTGTGGCAATTGCTCTTTTTTGGATACCTACCTTTAGTAGGGCTCAAGCAGTGCCTTCTCTTTATCAAGAGGGACGGAAGGCCTTTAAAGAGAAAAAATATAAGCTCGCTGTCCTTAAGCTAAAAGCGTTCTTAAACGCTTATCCCAAGCATATTTTAGTCAAAAATGCCCTTTATCTTTTGGGAGAAGCATATTATCAATTAGGAGAATACGAGCGGGCTATTGCCGTTTTACAAAAGGCAGTTAAGGATTATCCCCTTTTCCCTGAAGCACCTAGGGCCATCTTACTTTTAGCCCGTAGTTATGCCCAATTGGGCGATATTTCCTACGCTGATAAGATTTTAAATAACGCCATCCAAGGTTATCCACGTAGTGGATATATCAATATCTTTTGGTATGAACGAGGTAAAATTGCCTTTAAATTAAGAGAATATGATAAGGCCGTTTATTGTTTCAAAAAGGCCCTAAAGAATTGTAAAGATCGCAAGCTTTACATGGAAATCTGTTTTGCCCTAGGAGATGCCTATATGGCCCTTAAAAATCTTGTTGCGGCCAGGGAATTTTATCAGGAAGCCTTTAAAAAAGGAGTCTCTCCTTACACATATCTTCGCAAACATCCTCGTACTTACTTTAATCTAGGAGAAGTATTTTCTGCCTATGAAGAATATGAAAAGGCCTTAAAGGCATATGAAGAAACTGCTTCCCTTCTTAAAGAAGCATCATTAAAAAGAAGGGCACTCGTTAAAGCAGGAGATACTGCCCTAAAACTCAAACAATACAAAAAGGCATTGACATTTTATTGCCAAGTAATTCAGAACTACCCTACGAGTGATGAGGCTTGGATCAGTAAGTTCCGCATGGCTGATATTGGTGCAGAGCAGCCCAATCTAAAAATTCCCATTGCCTCCTGTTATGAAGCCTACCGACATCCGTGGGATACCTATGTAGAACTTTCTAAATCACCTTTAAGGGAACTGGCCGAATTGGCCCATTTTCGGATGGTCCAGTTTAAACTCAAACATCATGAATATAAAACAGGAATTGCATTATTAAAAAAACACCTCTGCCTTTTTCCAAGGGGCAAATTAAAAGAATCTTGCCTTCTTCTTTTAAGAGAAACCTTGCTAGAGTGGTTAAATGAATTATATACCTCGCAAAGGTATCTTGCCTTTCTTAAGGTCTTTCTAGATAATAAATCTTATTTTACCCCTGCAGAGATGAAGAAAATAACCCCTAAAATCGCTGACGCATATTATAAAGAGGGTCTTTATGAAGAGGCATTGGATTATTATCAAAGATTACCTCTTACCGAAGATATAATCTTGCGTTTAGGTCAGATTTATTTTGACTTAAACTATTATCCTGACGCAGAACATTTGTTAGAACCTTTTTTAAAAGAGACAATGAACCTTAAGCTAAAATGTGAAGGGACGAAAATACTCGCTGCGGTCTATTATCAGGAGCAAAAATATGGCAAGGCCTTACCGTATTATTTATATTTTTTAAATACCTGCCCAAAAGATTCATCTCTTTATTTCCCTCTTGCTCAATGTTATTTTTATACGGGTGAATTAGACAAGGCCATTTACTTCTTGCAGATGTTATTGGACAAAACAAAAAAAGCAAATCTCAAGAAAAAGGCTTATCTTTTATTAGCCAAATGTTTCTTTAAAAAAGAAGATTATAAAAAAGCCCTTAATCATTATCATATCGCTCTAGATATGAGTCGTGATGAAGAAGAAAAAAATTTCATCCTCTATCAAATGTGTTTGTGTTATCAACAGATGGGAAAAAATAAAAAAGCAGTTTCTCTTTATAATCTTTTAGAAAAAAGTTCAGATAATTTGTGGCATTCTCTAGCTGCTTTTAACAAAGAAGATATCCAATGGAAAGAGAAAAATGGGAAGTTTATTCAGCTGTTTAATAAGGAGGTGAAAAAATGATAGACAAGGTAAGTTTTAGTCAAGTAGGTTTAAATATCAATCAGTTAGAGGAAAAAGGACAAAAGGCCTCTAGTCCTCAATCCTTTGGCGATCTTCTCAAAAATTATCTTAAAAGTGTAGATCAGGAACAAAAGGTGGCAGAAAAGACAGTAGATAAATTTATGGCCGGTGAGGCCGATGTGCACCAGGTAATGATTGCGTTAGAAAAAGCCGATCTTTCCTTTCAGTTAATGATGCAAATAAGAAATAAATTAGTTGAAGCCTATCAAGAAATTATGAGAATGCAGGTGTAAACGATGATGGAGCAATTAAACGCTTTGATTGAAAAACTAAAAAAGTTATCTTTAGGGCAAAAAATTGCCCTGGCAGCGGCAGGAACACTCTTGTTAAGTGGATTAATTGTTAGTCTTCTCTGGTTACAAGAACCTCAATATCAATTGTTGTATGGCAACCTTTCTCCCCAGGATGCAGGTCCAATTATTAATCGGTTGAAAGAAATGCGTGTAAAGTATAAATTAAAAAATGGAGGAAGGGATATTTATGTACCTCAAGATAAGGTGTATGAAATTCGTCTAGAGCTGGCCAGTGAGGGATTACCTAAAGGAGGACAAATAGGGTTTGAGATTTTTGACCGGATGAATTTAGGCGTAACTGACTTTGTCCAAAAGATTGATTATCAACGCGCCCTCCAAGGAGAATTGGCAAGAACAATTGCCAATTTAGAAGAAGTAAAATGGGCCCGTGTCCATATCGTTATGCCTGAGGAAACACTTTTCACCGAAGAAGAAAAAAGACCCTCTGCCTCTGTCCTTTTACAATTAAACCCCAACCAAACCTTAACTAAGCGTCAAGTTAAGGCTATTGTCAATTTGGTTGCGGCCAGCGTTCCCCAATTAAGGCCCGAAGATGTAGTCATTGTAGACACGGCTGGACACATGTTGGCTGGGAAAAGAGGAGAAGAAACTTCGGGAGAACTTATTGCCGAAGAATTGAAATATCGGCAAAAGGTAGAAGAAATTTTAGAAAAGAAGGTAGAAGATTTACTTGAGAGGGCAGTAGGGCCAGGTAAGGTAATTGCTAAAGTATCAGTGGATATGGACTTTTCTCAAATGGAAAAAACTCAGGAGCTTTATGATCCAGACATGACAGCCATTAGAAGCGAGCAAAAGATGGAAGAAACGAGTAAGGGGAGTGAAAACATTCCAGTTGGCATTCCTGGAATTGTCTCTAATGTGCCTCAAATTAAAGAGCAGGTGCAACCTCCTGGAGGAGGGTCACAACCCTATCAACAACACAAACTCAACCATGTCATTAATTATGAAGTAAGTAAAACCACCCAGCACATTCGTGAACCCATGGGGAAAATTAAACGCATTTCTGTTGCCGTATTAGTAGATGGTGTTTATAAAAATAATAAGTATATCCCTAGGTCAGAAGAAGAACTGGCTAAATTTAAGGCCATTGTAGAAAAGGCTGTTGGTTTTTCTCAGGAGCGAGGAGACCAAGTAGAGGTAATAAGTGTTCCTTTTGATAAGAGTTTTCTTAAGGCCCAGGCAGCTATGGAGACGACAATGGCAGCAGTAGAAAAGAAACGGATGTGGTATCAAATTGCTGTAACTGCCTTTAAAGGTATTATCTTATTGATCATGATCTTTATCCTTGCCCGCTTGCTTAGAAATCTCTTAGCTCCAGAAAAGAAGGTGCCAGTACCTTCGGAATTACCTAAACCTGTAAGGGAAGTAGAGGTGGCTATAGGAGCTCCTCAACCTCCTAAGGCCCTTACGGATGAATTAGATACCTTGAAGAAGGAAATAGTAGAAATTGCTAAGAAGGATCCAACTCGTATTGCACAGGTAGCAAGAATCTGGCTTAGGGAGGAAAGTTAATGGCCAAATTAAAGGGGGTACAAAAGGCCTCTATTCTCCTGTTATGCCTAGATGAAGATACCGCCGCCCAAGTATTACGAAACTTAGAAGATGAGGAAATTCGTAAAATAACCCAGACTATTTCCCGTTTACCTATCATAAAAACAGAGCAATTGCGGGAAGTATTGTTAGAGGCCAAAGAAAAGTTAAGGGCGATTGCCCTTGTAGGCAGGGGAGAAAAGTTTGTCCATCAACTCTTAAAAAAGGCCTTGGGTGAAAAAAGACTGGAAGAATTTACACAGACCATTCAGAGCCTCACCTCTTCTGGAGAAAGAGAAGGTATCTTTGACGCCAAACACCTTGATAGCCGCATGCTAGCTACCCTTATTCAAGATGAACACCCCCAAATTATTGCTTTAATCCTGTCTTTACTTCCTGCAGACAAGGCTAAAGAAACTCTTCTTCAACTGCCAGAAAACATAAGGGCAGATATTATTTACCGCATGTCTACAATAGAAAATATCCCCCCTGAAGTTATTGAACAAATCCAAGAAACATTTAGAGATAAGTTATCTTCTATATCCACTATGGAAACAGGGAAAAAGGGTGGACTGCCAAAGGTACTTGAGATTGTTAAAAAACTAGATAGACACACTGTGGAAAATATACTTGCTGATTTAGAAGAAATAGATCCCAATTTGACCAAGCAAATAGAGAGTAAGATGTTTACCTTTGACGATCTCATTGGAATGGATGACCGTGGGGTTCAGACACTGCTCCGTGAAATTGACACCCGCGACCTTGTCTTGGCCTTAAAGGCCGCTAGTGAAGAACTAAAAGATCTCTTTTTACGGAATATGTCTAAGCGGGCAAGAGAAATGATTATAGATGACATGGAAGCCATGGGTCCAGTACGTCTGAAGGATGTAGAGGCTGCCCAGCAAAGGATTGTGGATGTCGCCAAAAGATTAGAAGAAGAAGGAAAGATTATTTTACAGAAGGGCGGAGAAGAAAATGTCCTTGTCTAAGGTAAAAATATTCCGATTTCAAGAAGCAGGGCAATTTAAAGAGCCAAAAAAAGATAAAATAACCCCCCTCTTCACACTTGTTTCTGAAAAAGCAGAAGAAAAGCAAGTTCAGAAGAAAAAAGAAAAAGAAGAGGAAAAAGAAAAGATTAAGGAACTATTGCGTAACGCTCAGAAAGAAGCAGAGACGATAAAAAAAATTGCTTACGAAGAAGGTTTTAAAAAAGGCTATCAGGAAGGCAGAGAAAAGAGAGAAAGGGAGGCCGAGAAAGAAATTGAAACGCGTGTTGAACCAGCACTTAACAGTTTGGTAAAAATAATAGAAGAAATAAAACATTTTAGACCCCTCTTTTTATCTCAGTTAGAAAAAGACATTTTAGGGCTGTCCTTAGCCATTGCGAAAAAGATAATTAAAACTGAAATAACACAAAATCGTGAGATTATTTTAAACAACATTAGAGAAGCCATTAGAAAACTTACTGAGACAGATACAATAAACATTAAGTTAAACCCAAAGGACTACGAGTTTATTGTTCAACATCGCCCTTCATTTTTAGAAGAAATTGGACAGAATAAAAATATAATTTTGACTAAGGACGAAAACATCACCCCAGGAGGGTGTGTAATAGAAACTAAATTTAGTCAGGTAGATGCTACCTTAGAAACGCAGTGGGAAAATCTTGTTTATCCTCTTAAGAAGATAGAAGGCAAATGATGTTAGATTTAGCAAAATATTATCGTATATTAGAAGCCGCTGATCCCATTTTGGTTAAAGGTAAAGTAGCCCAGGTGGTGGGCCTAACATTAGAAGGAAGAGGTATACGAGCTGCTATTGGCGATGTATGTGAAATCGCTGCCAATGGGCATAAAATTCAGGCAGAGGTAATTGGGTTTAAAGAAGATTCTATTATTTTAATGCCTTTTGGTGAAATACAGGGAATTTTGCCAGGTAGTGAAATTATTCATTTAGGGAAAAGGGCTACGGTTGGTGTAAGCACAAAGTTGCTCGGCAGGATCATTAATGCATTGGGAGAACCTTTAGATGGTAAAGGGCCGCTTCCGGTAGAGGAAGAATATTATCTCTATGCCCTTCCCTCCAATCCGCTGGCAAGGGTAAGAATTAATACGCCCCTTGATGTAGGTATAAGGGCAATTAATGGATTACTTACTCTTGGAAAGGGTCAAAGGGTTGGCATTTTTGCTGGGAGTGGCGTAGGTAAGACTACTCTGCTAGGTATGATGGTGAGATACGCCAAGGCGGATGTAAAGGTCATTGCCCTTATTGGAGAAAGAGGAAGAGAAGTTAGGGATTTTGTGGAAAAGCATATTAAAGATTCCTTAACCCAAACAGTCCTAGTCGTGGCCACTTCAGACCAACCTCCGCTATTGAGAATGCGTGGGGCCTTTGTGGCCACAGCTATTGCTGAATTCTTTAGGGATCAGGGTAAAGATGTCCTGTTGATCATGGACTCCTTAACCCGTTTTGCTATGGCCCAGAGGGAACTAGGACTTTCGGCTGGTGAACCTCCTACCACTAAGGGATATACTCCTTCTGTCTTTGCCCTTTTACCTAAATTGTTAGAAAGGGCGGGAGCTTGGCAAAGAGGAAGTATCACTGCCCTTTACACGGTGTTGGTAGAAGGAGATGATATGAATGATCCTATTGCCGATGCTTCACGTGCCATTCTTGATGGACATATCGTCCTCTCAAGAGAATTGGCGCGGCAGAATCAATATCCACCGATTGATGTCTTAAGTAGTGTAAGCAGGGTGATGTATGATGTAACAACTAAGGAGCATTTCTCTTTGAGTAACCAATTTAAGGAATTACTTGCTACTTACAAAGAGGCTGAGGATATGATCAATATTGGGGCCTATGTAAAGGAAAGCAATCCTCGTATTGACAGGGCCTTAAAACTAATTGACCAAATGAGAGCTTATCTTAAACAAGATATAGATGAAAATACAGACCTTGAGCAGAGTATTAAACAACTAGGGGATATTCTAAATGGCTAGATTTAAGTTAGAACCTGTGCTTAATTATAAACAAAAAGTAGAAGAAAAATTGGCGAAAGAATTGGCCCATTTGGAACATCAACTTAGAGAAAAACAGGCCTTTGTCAGGCAACTAAAGAGGAAGAAAGAAGAAATTTTAAACAAACTAAGAAGTTGCCAAAACGATGTCCAAGATGTTGGGGAAATAATGGCCTATTTTCATTACCTTGCGGCGGTGGAATATAAATTTAAAAAAGCCCAAAGAGAGGTGAATATCTTTCAAAAACAATGGGAGAATAAACGCCAAGAACTTATTTTTATATCTAAAGAAAAAAAGGTTCTTGAAAGATTAAAAGAAAGGTGGCAGCAGCAACGGCAGTTGCTCTTACGCCGAAAGGAGCAATATTTGTTAGATGAGGTAGGAATAAATGGCTTTATCCGCAAAGAAGGGTAAAAGAATGAAACTTAAAATGGGCTTGATTGTTTTAGCCGTTATAATTAATATATTTTCAGTGTCTTTTATTAGTGCCCAAGAAACAGGACAAGAGGTAAATGTAGAGAAAGAAAGTGCCCTTTTAAAGGTTATCAAACAAAAACAAAAACGGTTATTGCAAAAAGAGCAACTTTTAAAAGAAGAAGAGAAACACCTAGAGGCTATTAGAGCAGATATCTTAAAAAAACTAATTGAGTTAAAGCAGTTAAAAAAGGCATTAGATACCTATTTTCAAAGACTGAAGAAATTGGAAGATAATCGGTATAATCAGTTGGCAAGGATTTATGAGGCTACACCACCGCAAGAAGCTGCTCAGAGAATTGGAGAACTTGATCCTATAGTAGCCGCTCAGATTATGCTCCGTATGGACAAAAGGAAAGCAGGAAAAATATGGGGTTATATAGACCCTAAAATTGCCTCTAAGATAACAGAAGAAATAGTAAAGCTGAGGTAGGAATATGGATATTGCCACGATTATAGGTATTGTTGCTTCTTTCGCTTTGATGATCATCGCTATTATGCAAGGCAGTGGGCTCAGCTTATTTATTGACGTTCCCTCTGCCCTCATTGTCGTCGGAGGTACAATTGGGGCTACTTTGATTAATTTTCCCCTTAAGGATGTGTTGCGAGCGGCCAATGTAGCTAAAAATGCATTTTTTAATAAGCAAACTTCTCCTGTGCCGTATGTACAGATGCTAGTCTCTTTTGCAGAAAAGGCAAGAAAAGAAGGTATTCTATCTTTAGAAACAGAGGCCGAAAAGGTAGAAGATACCTTTTTAAAAAAGGGGTTACAAATGTTAGTAGACGGTTTTGAACCTAAGGTCATAGAAAGCACTTTAGGCAAGGAGATAGAATATTTGAAAAAAAGGCATGAGTCAGGTGCTGAAATCATGGCTACTATGGGGGGATATGCGCCAGCCATGGGTATGATAGGCACCCTAATTGGTCTCATTCAAATGCTACAGAACATGTCAGATCCTAACGCCATTGGTCCAGCTATGGCCGTAGCCTTGATTACAACCTTTTATGGCGCAATCTTATCTAACGTCATCTTTAATCCTATTAGTGGTAAATTACAAGTTTTGAGCAGATACGAATGTTTGATTAAAGAAATGATTTTAGAAGGTATCCTTTCTATTTCTGAAGGACTTAACCCTCGCATTGTAGAGCAAAAATTACATGTATTTTTAGAACCTAAATTAAGAGAATTAGCCAAACAGAAAAAGTAAGGGGAAAAGATGGCAGAAGATTTAGATGGTTGGATAGTTACTTATTCAGATATGGTTACCCTCCTTTTGACCTTTTTTGTCTTGTTAATGACCATGGCTGTCTTTACGCCAGAAAAGGTAGTTAAGGGAATCTACTCAATTAAAACAAGTTTTGGGGTTGTAGGTGGAAACATCAGTCCTTTAGAGAAAACTTTTGCCCCTTTAGAGGAATACACTTTAGAAGGAATTGACCACAGTGCCATCATGCAATTAAAGAAAATGATAAAAAGTCTACCTTTTGCTGATAAAATCAAGTTAGGTCTTACAAAAAGAGGATTAATAATAGGTTTTAGCGCGGATTTACTTTTTGCTCCTGGTAGTGCCAGACTAAATGCCCGGATTTTAAGTGTCTTAGACAAAATTGGCCAATTGATTAATAGTTGTAAAAATCAAGTTCTTGTAGAGGGATATACTGACTCAACTCCTATTAGACGAGGGAAGTACCGGTCAAATTGGGAATTGTCAATGGCACGTGCCTTAGCCGTTATAAGTTATTTTATAGATCAAAAAGGACTACCTCCTAACCGTTTTGTAGCAGTTGGATACGGTCCAACCCATCCATTGTTCCCTAATGACACACCTGAACATCGGGCTAAAAATAGGCGGGTGTGGATTGTCTTGAAAGGTAAACCAGTGCCTGTAAGTCAAAAAGAAAAAGAAGAAGTTGAAGTAAAAGGCTTTATCTTTAAAATTTTTAATAACAAATAGGAGATTAAAAATGGGGGAAGATTCTTGGATGGTAACTTATTCTGATATGGTTACTTTATTATTGACATTCTTCGTTATGCTAATCTCTATGGCTTCGTTTGAGCAAGAAACCTTTAAGAAAAAATTTTATGTTATTAGCCAATCATTTCTTAGTCAACAGGGTATAGGTATTTTTAAGCGGGGTGGAACTGGAAAGATTGTGGTCATTTCTAGAAAAAAAATTATAGAAGAGCTTAGGCGTGGGTTACCAAAGGAAATTTTGGCTAGATTAACGCAAAAAATTGAGGTAATCCCCCGTAAGGATGGTTGGGTTTTACGGCTTCCAGACAAATTACTTTTTAAACCCAACAGTACTAAACTTTCTCCTAATGCCTATCCAATCCTGGATGAAATTGCACTCTTACTCAGAAAGATATTGGCTGATGTGATAATTAAGGGATATGCAGACAGTTCAGAATGGGATCCTTGGACACTCTCTGCCGCTAGGGCAGAAGCAGTATTAGATTACTTTGTAAAGGTTAAAAAAATAGATGAAAATAGATTTGTCCTTAAGGCCTATGGAGATACAAAACCTTTGGTAACAAGTGGAGATTTAACCGCAAGGGGGAAAAACCGGAGGGTGGAAATCTTTATTAAAAAGAAAAAATTTGTCTTAAATTTTGGAAGGAGGTAAAAAATGGCTGAAGAAGAAAAAGAACAAACAGAAGAGGCAAAGACAGCTAAAAAAGGAAGTATTGTAAAACTTGCTCTCTTTGGCTTAGCAGGATTAGTTGTAGTTAGTATTATTGGGGGAATAGGGTTTATTGGCTATCAGTTACTTCAAATGCAAAAAATTCTTGTGGCCGTAAGTAGTGGTAAACAAATGGCTCAACCTCAAAAAGTAACAGAAGAAAAAAAAGCAACCAGTGAAGAAGGAGAGCAAACAATACAAAAGAAAAAAATTGTACATTTAGATCCTTTTGTCGTCAATCTGTTGGATGAAGGTGGCCGAAGGTATCTAAAGGTAACGGTAGACCTGGTGGTGGATTCCTCTGCCGTTAGCAAGGAAATAGAAGACAGGATGCCAGAAGTTAGAGATCAAATCATCATGTGTTTAAGCGATAAAAGTTTTAACGAAATTGCGGATATTACAGGTAAAATGCATTTGCGACAAGAAATCAAGCGGAAACTTAATGCCTTACTTCAAGAGGGTAAAGTTCTGAGGGTGTTATTTACCGAGTTTGTAGTCCAATAGGGAGGTTAACTTTGGCAAGAATCCTTTCAGAGAAAGAGATAGAAGCACTTAAAGAGGCCTTGGCAGAGAAGCAAATACCTTTAGATGATAAAGAGGTCCAGCAAACTACTCAGGTACAACAATATGATTTTATTTTTCAAAAGAGGTTATCTCCGCGACTTTCGGCCTTTTTAAATGTAGTATTTAGCCGGTTTGTAGTAAATCTTCGGGCTTCCCTTTCCCTACGTTTGCGCCGTGTGGTGAGAACGCAACTTCTTAATTTTGATTATCAAAAATATACTGATCTTATTGAAGGGCTACCTGGAATTTGTTGGATAGAAATTCTAGGAATAGAACCTTTCCATGGCCATTGTCTTTTGGTAGTGAACCCCGAGCTTGCTCTTATATTAATTGACCTTCTTTGTGGGGGCAATGGTAAGGTTATCGTTAACAAAGAAGGCTTTAATTCTTTTGCCCCTTTAGAACAATCGTTAATGCGTAAGATTATTGACTTTGTCCTCTCTGATTTAGAAGAAGCCTGGCAAACAGTTATTCCAGAGATAAAAATTACCTCTAAAGGATCGGAATTCAACCCTCAACTTTTAACGGGTTTTTCTCCAGACGATGTTTTTACTGTTATCCCTATTAAGGTAACTATTGGTGAGTTTAACGGCAACATGGCCTTTTGTATTCCTCACTACACCATAGAACCATTTAAAAATCGTATAGAGGGGGAAAAAGAAGAAGCAAAAGAAGGAGTTAACCCTGAAACTTTGCAAAAAATAATAAACAATCTCTTAAATACTGAAGTGGAAATTAGGGTAGAGTTAGCTCAAAAACAGATGTCCTTAGAAGATATTATTAACCTCCAGGTTGGCCAGGTTATAGATCTAAACAAAAGTGTATCGGAAGAGATCACTATCAAGGTAGAAGGAATCCCTCGGTTCAAGGGATATCCAGTGCAGATGAGGGGTAATAAAGCTGTAAAAATCTCCGAAATTTTAGCGCCGTTTATTCTAGAGGAGGAAGAAAATGAAATCGTCCATTCCGAAGGAAAAAGTAAAGGAAATTCTTAAGGAAGTAAGTGATCAGCAAATTATTTCACCTAATCTGGAATTGGTATTAGATGTTCCTCTTCAGGTAACCGTAGAACTGGGACGGACAAAAATGACTATCAGAGACCTTTTGCGGTTGAGGGAAGGCTCTGTCATTGAGTTGTCTACTCCTGTAGGTGAACCTTTAGAAATATTGGTTAATCAAAAACCTATTGCCAAAGGAGAAGTTGTGGTCGTCAATGACAAGTACGGAGTGCGGATTACTTCTATTATTAGCCAAACAGAAAGGATTGAACAATTAAAGTAAGAGGGAGACATGAAGAAGTGGGGAATAATCTTTATACCCATCTTGGGCTTACTTATTAACGTTTCCTCTCTTACAGCCCTTGATCAAACGACTTTACCCTTAAACACACTTGAAAACGTTGAATTAATCCCTAAAAAAAACCAGATCACACTTAAACTTTGCTTTAAAATTCATCCTCCACGCACGCAATGGAAGGTAACCTGGAAAGAGAATGTACTTCTGATTTATTTAAAAAATGTAGTTGTAGAAGAAACTAAATTTAAGTTTTTATCCAGCCTTCCTGCCATAAAGCATGTTTTTGTTAAGCAGCCCTCTGCTGATTTAAACATCATCAACATTGTTTTAGACCGTCCCGTAAAACAAATACTTAAAAGTGTATGTTATGACTATCTTGATAATAGAAAAATTGCCTTAATTTTAGATGTATCTAAAAAAAGTGCTTCTCAGACACAGACCTTTCAATCTCAAACTAACCTGAAGAAAAATGAAGGAGTTAAATTGTCTTTAGATACTGTAAGAAAAGAAATTTTAGCGGAAAATGAAGAAACTGCTATTGACGAGGTGTTACACCACTTAACTTCTAGTCCATCCCAATCTACTCAACCAAGGCCTTCGGCAGAGGAAAACATAGAAAAGACAGATAAATCTAAACAGTCAATGCCTTCTTCTAAAGTAAACCTACCTAAGTCTCTGTTAGGGGCTTTATTTAAAAGCTTTAGTGTTCTCTTGGTTGTACTCGGCACAATTTTAATAAGTTTTTGGGGGTGGAAAAAGTTTTTGATGTTTAAACAGAAAAAATTAGGATTTCACAAGGATTTTATTCAAATTTTGGCTGTTCATCATTTTTCTCCTAAACAGATGATTGTTTTAGTGGAGATAGCAGGACAAAAACTTGTTTTAGGCATAACACCAGAACAGATTACTACCTTGGCAAAGTTAGATGAGACCAAAGAAAAAAACACAAACAATGTTTTTTCCACTGAGTTCGCCGTAAATTTACAAAAAGAAACGGCTAAGGCCGAAGAAGTTATGTCTAAGGCCGTAGAAGTCTTAAAAGAAAAGATGGAACAGTTAAAAAAGGTATGAAAAGGGTATTACTTTTTACAATAAGCATTATAAGCCTACCTTCTATTATATGGGCACAAGATTGGACCAATCTAGTTAATAAACCTCAAGATGTAAGTACTGTTTTACAGATTGCCCTTCTGCTTACCATCCTTACCCTGGTTCCTTCTATCTTAATCATGCTGACTTCTTTTACCCGTATTATCATTGTATTTTCTATTCTAAGACAAGCCCTAGGCACGCAACAGATGCCTCCTAATCAAGTTTTAATTGGTCTCTCTCTTTTTCTAACCTTTTTTATTATGACCCCCGTTTGGCAAAATATTAATCAAAATGCCCTTCAACCATATCTACACCATGAGATTTCTTTAAATAAAGCCTGCCAGAACGCTGTAAAACCTTTGCGTCAGTTTATGTTAGCCCAAACACGGGAAAAGGACCTAGCCCTCTTTGTTAAGTTTACCAAACAACCTCATCCGGCTACACCTGAAGATTTATCTATGAGTATTATCATTCCTGCCTTCATTTTAAGTGAGTTAAAAACGGCCTTTCAGATGGGATTTCTTATTTATATCCCCTTCCTTATTATTGACATGGTAGTGGCATCAGTTTTGCTATCTATGGGTATGTTGATGTTGCCACCGATTATGATTTCGTTGCCCTTTAAGCTAATGCTTTTTGTTTTGGTAGATGGCTGGGATTTGATTGCCGGATCCCTTTTACAAAGTTTTCATCACTTTTAAGGAAGGGAAATGACACCTGAATTTGTCTTAGGAATAGGACAGCAAACTCTTAAGGTTACCTTGCTCATCTCTGCGCCTATGTTGATTGCTGGCCTCATTGCCGGTGTGCTTGTTAGCATATTCCAAGCCGTAACTCAAATTCAAGAGATGACCTTAACCTTTGTTCCTAAGATTTTGGCGGTGGTGGCTGCTTTACTGTTTTTTGCCCCTTGGATGCTGCGTATAATGATGGATTTCACTACACGTATTTTTACGCAACTACCTTTGTATGTAAAGTGATGACAGTTTGTCCCACCGCTGTGTCAAAAGCGCACACAAAAGATATTTAAGGACACACTATGAAGGAACTGACCATCCTTTTACACCAATATCTACCATACCTTCCTTGGTACCTACTTGTGTTTATTCGCATCTTTACCATTATTTATCTTTTCCCATTCTTAGGAGGAAGAAACGTTCCTTGGCAAGCTAAATCCGGACTGGCTGGAATGTTAAGTGTGATCCTATGTCCTCTTTTCTCCCCTAAGGTCATTCCTCTAAACCTCTGGCTCATTGCTTTAGGAGTAACAAAGGAATTCTTGGTTGGCTTTACTTTGGGATTTATTGTTAGATTGATCTTTGACGCTATCCAATTGGGTGGTCAGTTCATTGGTTACCAGATGGGATTTGCCATTGTTAATGTTATTGATCCTTATTCTAGCAATCAGATATCTATTATTGCCCAATTTAAAAGTCTTTTGGCTATTTTAATCTTCTTAACTCTTAATGGGCATTACATTCTTATTGCTGCTTTGGTCAAAAGTTTTTCCTTGATTCCGGTAGCTACTACTTGGGTCATTAAAGGGTCATTAGTCCAAGAAATTCTGCGTTTAACAGGAGGTATCTTTGCAATTGCCATTAAGATCTCTGCTCCGGTGCTTGTAGCCTTGCTACTTACTAATATCGCCTTAGGTCTTATCGCCAGAACAATGCCCCAGATAAATGTCTTTATTGTAGGCTTTCCTTTGGAAATCGGCATAGGATTTTTTATCCTTGGCGCCTCCCTACCCTTTTTGGGCTGGTGTTACAAGTACTTTTTTATACAAACATTTAAGGAACTGGAAATTGGACTAAGGTTAATGGGAGGTTAAAATGCCTTTTCTCGGAAATGACGAACGCACTGAACCGGCAACACCGAAACGACGCCAAGAGGCCAGACGAAAGGGACAGGTAGCCAAAAGTAGAGAAATACCTTCAGCCTTTATTATCTTAGGAAGCACGCTGGTACTTTATTTTTATGGCCATTATGTGCAAAATGAACTTCTTCTTACCTTACGTGAATTTTTCCAGCAAATAGGAACATGGCAATTAAACGATACAAACCTACTTTTCTTAGGTCTCTATGTAGTAAAATTGTGTTCTTATATTCTTTTGCCTTTTTTTATCTCCCTTATGACTCTTGGGATCTTAGCCAATTATCTTCAAACAGGCTTTCTTTTTACAATTAAACCTTTGCAGCCTGATCTTAACCGCATCAATCCTATTAATGGCCTTAAACGGCTTTTTTCTCTTGCTGCCTTTGTGGAATTATTAAAATCTATCTTAAAACTCGTTATTATTGGATTTGTTACCTATAAAACTATCAAAGCAGAACTGCCTCACTTACCTAAGCTGGCAGCCATGTCCTATCAAGAGGTATTTGCTTATACAGTTAAGGTAGCTTTTAAAATTTGCCTTTACGCTGGCTTGATTCTCTGTGTTTTATCTCTTTTTGATTATCTTTACCAAAGATATGAGTATGAACAAAACTTAAAAATGACCAAACAGGAGGTAAAGGAGGAGTTTAAAGAGAGAGAAGGAGATCCCCAAGTAAAATCCCGGCTCAGAAAGAGACAAATAGAAATTTTACGGAAAAGAATGCTTCAGGAAGTACCTAAGGCGGATGTAGTCATTACCAACCCTACCCGTCTGGCCGTGGCGTTAAAATATGATTATCATAAAATGGTGGCTCCCCAAGTAATAGCTAAAGGAGCAGGTTATTTAGCTAAAAAGATAAAAGAAATCGCTATGCAAAATGGGGTAGTAGTTATAGAAAACAAGTGGTTAGCACAGACCCTTTATAAAACAGTAGAAATAGGAGATTTTATTCCACCCATTCTTTATCAGGCAGTGGCTGAAATTTTAGCTTATGTCTATCGGCTTAAAGGAAGGAGTGTAGCGGCATAATGGCAAACATTCAAGCATTACCACAAAATATATTAAAGCGCAGCGATGTCTTTGCCGCCTTTGGTATTGTTTTAATTCTAGTAGTTATGATTCTTCCTTTACCTCCATTCTTACTTGACGTCTTTCTTACTTTCAGTATCAGCTTTTCTTTAATCATCCTCCTTGTAGCCATGTATGTGCTTAATCCCCTTGAGTTTTCCGTATTTCCCTCTTTATTGCTTGTAGCTACCCTTTTTCGGCTATCCCTTAACATTGCTTCTACAAGGTTAATCCTTTTACACGGAAACGAAGGTCCCTTAGCCGCTGGCAGGGTTATCCACTCCTTTGGACAATTTGTTGTTGGAGGAAATTATGTGGTTGGTTTTGTTGTGTTTATTATCTTAGTCATCATAAACTTTGTCGTCATTACTAAAGGTGCAGGTCGCATCGCTGAAGTGGCTGCTCGTTTTACCCTAGACGCCATGCCTGGAAAGCAAATGAGTATTGATGCGGATTTAAATGCTGGCTTAATTGACGAGGCCGAAGCAAGGAGACGCCGGGAAGAAATTGCGAGAGAGGCAGATTTTTATGGGGCAATGGATGGTGCAAGCAAATTTGTAAGGGGAGATGCTATTGCCGGTATTATCATTACCTTAATTAACATTGTCGGTGGTCTAATTATCGGCGTCTTACAACAAGGCATGCCCTTAGCTAAGGCAGCCAAAACATATACCATTCTGACCGTCGGTGATGGCTTAGTCAGTCAGATTCCTGCCCTTATTGTATCTACCGCTGCGGGTGTGATTATTTCTAGGGCAGCCTCGGAATCAAATTTGGGACATGAGCTCACAAAACAACTGTTTGGTCATCCTCGAGCAGTGCTTACAGCAGCGGCTATTGTTTTTGGTTTTGGTCTTATTCCTGGGCTACCTCACATTCCTTTTATGCTTCTTGGTATCTTTTTGGGTGGCATAGGTTATTTTCTCCTCCAAGAACAGAAAAAGGCAGAAATTGAGGAAGTGGAAGAAGAGACTCCACCACCAGAGGAAGAAATTACTGAAATACCCCCCCTTGATCCTATCACTTTGGAAATTGGATACCGTTTAATCAGTTTAGTAGATGCCTCTCAAGGGGGAGACATTTTAGAAAGGATAAAAATTTTGCGCAAAAAATATGCAGAGGAAATGGGGTTTATCCTTCCCCCTGTACGCATTAAGGACAATTTACAACTTTCACCTAATGAGTACGTATTTTTAATTAAGGGAGTAGAAGTAGCCAGAGGAGAATTGATGATTGGTTATCAGCTGGCCATTAATCCGGGCAATGTAAAAGAAAAGTTAGAAGGGATTGAAACCAAAGAGCCTGTTTTTGGTCTTCCGGCCCTATGGATACCTGAAAACGCCGTTAAACAGGCAAGGGCCTTGGGTTATACTGTCGTTGACCCCTCTACGGTCCTAATTACCCACTTTACTGAAATTATCAAACGCTACTGCCATGAATTGCTTGACCGGCAAGAGGTACAAAATCTTCTGGACTCCCTGCGTAAAACACATCCGAAGGTAGTGGATGAGTTGGTACCTGCGGTTTTGAATCTGGGCACTGTGCAAAAGGTTTTACAAAATTTATTAAAGGAACAAGTACCTATACGAGACTTAGTCACTATCCTAGAAACCTTAGCTGACTATGCTCCTGTGACAAAAGATCCAGAGCTTCTCACCGAATATGTGCGGGAACGACTCTCCCGGTTTATTGCCAAACAGTATCAAACCGAAGATGGAACCATCCCTGTTGTTATTTTAGATAAGGAAGTAGAAGACTTAATTGCCAATTCCCTTCAGCAAACCGAATTTGGCATATATCCTGCATTAGAACCAGAAGTGATAAACAAGTTAATTAACAAAATCAACCAAGCAGTATCGGCATTAACGATGCAAGGACATTTGCCTATTGTGCTTTGTTCATCTAAAGTAAGAAGGCACTTAAAAAGGTTGACTGAAAGGGCACTACCTAATTTGGTCGTTTTAGCTTATAATGAAATCCCAAGTAATGTTAAAATAAAATCACTGGGTGTGGTGAGGTTAGATCATGAAAATTAAAAGATTTGAAGCTCCTACTATTCAGGAAGCCATAAAACAGGTAAAAGAAACATTAGGACCTGAAGCCGTAATTCTCTCTGTAAAAGAGATTAAAAAAGGCAAAGGGCTACTTGGTCTTTTTAGTAAAGGAGTAGAAGTAACGGCTGCCATAGATACACCTTTATCTTCAGAAAAACCTCCCTTACACCAAGAAATAGAAACAAATCTATCAGCTCTGGAAAAAAACTTACTTGCTTCTGAGAAGTATAAAGAAAAGGAAGACAAATTAGAAATTACATCTAATGTGCCTTCTATTGAGTTATTACATAATTTAAAACAGGTAAATCAGGAGATAAAAAGGCTACGGATGTTGCTAGAGACCTTTTTGCCAGCACCTCCAAAAGGTGAAAAAAAAGAATTAGGAATTTTGGATTTTTGCCGTCAATTGAAACATAATGGACTTTCTCAAGAAATTGCCCTTAAATTGATGGAGGCCTTTAGAGAAGGAGTTTTGACAGAGGGTATAAATGAAGACATCACCTTGCGGGATTTCCTCCTTACTCTTCTAAAGAATTTAATCAAGGTTTCCCCTCCTTTAGAAGATGCCCAGGGAGACCAAAAAATCGTCTCTTTTATAGGAACTACGGGGACAGGTAAAACAACTACTCTGGCAAAAATTGCGGCACGTATCCTTAAGGCCAATAAAAAAGTAATAGCCATTACGATTGATCCACGTCTACCTGGAAGAGAACAACTTCGTTTCTATGCACGCACCTTAGACTTTCCTATAGAAATAGTCACTTCACCCAAGGAATTGGCAAAGGCGATAGAGAAAAATAGTGATAAAGATGTCATTTTGATTGACACGGCTGGAAGTAGCCCTTATAACGAATTTCACATAAAGGAGCTGCAAAGGTATTTTAGACACTTATCCAAACCTATATCTTACTATCTTGTAATGGAAGTAACGGCAAAGGACGAATTTCTTTTAAAAACTGCCTCTTATTTTGAGCCTCTTTCTGTAGGAAATCTTCTTTTTACTAAATTAGACGAGACAGAAAGCTTTGGAAGCATCTTTAACCAGATAATCTATACCGGCAAGCCTCTGTCTTATTTTACTACCGGACAGAGGGTACCAGAAGATATTGAGATAGCTACCCCGGAGCGGGTAATAAATCTGATTATTAATACAAACAGAGAGGAGGGAAATGGTGTTAAAAGACACTGCCAAGGGCTACAATGAACAAACCATTTCTTCTAAAGCAAGGTATTTTGTAGGCGAAATGTATAAAATAAAGGTATCTCAATCTCGTGTTATTTCTATCACTAGCGGGAAAGGAGGGGTAGGAAAGACTAATGCGGTGGCCAATTTGGCCTATGCCCTGGCCCAGTTAGGTAAAAAGGTTTTGATTGTAGATGCAGATTTAGGATTGGCCAATATTGACATTCTTTTTGGTCTTACGCCTAAGTATACCTTACAGCATGTCATTATGGGGCAAAAACGGTTAACAGAAGTAATTGTTTCTGGGCCAGGCGGAGTAAAGGTACTTCCAGCTAGTTCGGGAGTAGAAGAGCTAACTAATCTTACAACTGAACAAAGGAAGCGACTTTTGGCGGAGTTTTCCTATTTAGATGAGGCCTATGATTTCATCTTAATTGACACAGCCGCGGGGATTTCTTCTAACGTCATTTACTTCAACCTAGCGGCTTCTGAAATTATCAACATTGTTGAACCTGATCCTACATCCTTTACTGATGCCTATGCCTTGATGAAGGTACTTTCGGTAAAGTATGGTGTAAAAGAATTTAAAATTATCTTAAATAATGTTAACTCCGAAGCAGAAGCAAAAGAGCTGTTTGAAAAATTAAAGCTAGTGTCCTCTAAATTTCTTCAAATTCAGTTATATTACCTAGGCTACATCCTTCACGACGAAAAGCTAAAAGAGGCAGTCAGAATGCAAAAGGCTGTCGTAGAGGCCTTCCCTTATGCCAAAGCAAGTAGATGTTTCTACCAAATCGTGAAAAACCTCTGCAACGTGTCAAAGGAGCAGATTGACAAACAGGGATTTAATAAATTTTTGCATAGGCTTATAGGAAGGGGGATGAATAAATGAACTTAATGACAGAATATACCCAAGGTGTAAAACCGGTTAATACATTGACACGGGAAGAATTGATATTAAAACACCTGCCCCTTGTGTATTATATTGTCGAGAGAATGTTAGTATACCTTCCTCCAACTTTAGACAAAGAAGATCTAATAGAAGCAGGGATTATGGGACTTATTGAGGCTGTAGATAAGTTTGACCCTACTAAAAACACTAACTTTGCTACTTACGCTAAATTTCGTATCCGAGGTGCGATCTTAGATCAACTGCGTGGTCTTGACTGGATGCCAAAGGCCCTACGGCAAAAGGCAAGGCAGTTAGAAAAGGTCTATTTAGAACTTGAGCAAAAGCTGGGACAACCTCCGAGCGATGAAATTGTGGCCGATACCCTAGGGATAAGCCTTGAAGAATACTATCAACTGCTCCATCAGTTGAAAGGAATAGGTATAGTTTATCTGGATGATCTAATAGATACAAGTGGAGATAACAAGCTTTCTCTTTTAGATCGTATTATTTATAGTGACGATGAAGCAGTCATAGAAAGCGTCTTTTCTAAAGAATTGCTTTCCATTCTGGCGCAGGCAATAGAAGAACTCCCTGAAAGGGAAAAATTGGTCATCTCCCTTTATTACTTTGATGAATTTACCATTAGGGAAATTGGTGAAATTTTAGGATTAGCCAAATCAACTGTGTCTGAACTTCACACTAAGGCCTTACTTCGCTTAAGAGCAAAGTTGAGACATAAATTAAGGAGAGAAGACCGATGCGGGTAATGGACATTGCCCAAATTTTTTCTCATACATCTCTTATAGAAAAGTCCCAACAGGCCCACCAACGCATGAATGAAGAAGCCCAAAAGATGTTCTTCCTCAACCTGCACAATGAAATTATCCGGAAAGACCAAAAGGTTCCAGAAACTCCTGAAAAGGAAAAAACTAGGCTAGAAGAAAAGCAAAGAGAAGAAAAAAGAGAAGGACAAAAAAAGAAAAGGGCGAAAAAGGATTTCAAAGGTGGCATTGACATCAAGGTGTAAATTGACACAGGGGTGTGCCAATTAGGCACAAATGGGCAGGTTGAGTTAGAGGGGTAAACCTAAGTTTTAAAAAGAATTTTAAGTGGCACAAAAGTTGCTTTATTAAGAATAGCAAAATATTCCCTCTTAGGAGAAGTTGGGAGGAAAAAAATGAGCGAGTTATTTAGTAGTTCCTTTAAAATCATTGAAAAGGTGCTTGATTTTTGCCAGTTAAGACACAATTTGCTTACGGCCAATATTGCCAATGCTGAAACCCCCAATTATAAGGCCTACGATCTAAGTTTTAAGCAACAACTAAAGCAGATTCTAGACAGAACTCAGCCTCAAATTAATCCGGTTCGGACTGATCCTAAACACATGTCCCTTACAGCCCAAACCATTGAAGATGTGAAACCAACTTTTGTTCAGATATCTTCACCCATCCCTGGACTTGATGGAAATACAGTAGACATCGACTATCAGATGAGTCAACTGGCAGAGAATACAATGCAGTATCAAGTATTAGTCCAAACTATGATTAAAAAGTTTGCCGAGTTAAGAACGGCCATTAATGAAGGCAGGAGGTAAGCCATGGACCCTTTTTTGGCGTTTAAAATAGGGGCAACTGGATTGAGAATTCAACGTCTGCGAATGGATATCATTAGCAGTAACTTGGCCAATATAGACACAACCCGCACACCCCAAGGTGGACCATATCGGCGTAAGGATTTAGTTGTAGCGGCCGTTCCTGTGCTGAAGCCTGTCCAGACTGGGGAATTTGGAGATATCTTACAGGCAAAGCTAAGTCAGAGCCTAAAGGCCGCCGTACCTGTGGCTGTGGTTTCTGATCCACGTCCCTTTAAAGTCGTATATGACCCTTCTCATCCAGATGCAGATAAAAACGGTTATGTCAGGCTCCCCAACATCAATCCTATTGAAGAAATGGTAAATATGATCTCAGCCCTAAGGGCATATGAAGCCAATGTTGCCGCTATTAATAACGCTAAGGCTATGATCCAAAAGGCCATAGAAATTGGCCGTTAAGGGAGAAAAAAATGGTTAAAGGAAATTTTATCACTCATTTAGAAAAGATAGAACCCGCAAATTTATTAGGGGTTAAGTCCCAAAAGGCCGTTAAAGGTAAGTTTGACCAGAATTTTATTGCTATTTTAAATCTCCTTTTTGCTCAGCTAGATCATCCAAACATAAACAATTTAGAAGGTAATTCTATATCAACAAGTGAAAAACAGGCAGAGTTTAGGCCAGGCTTCTCTAATCTAGAAGAAAAGAAAAAGTTGTTATCTACGCTCTTAGAAAGACTGGAAACTATTTTAGAGAAACCCGCTACTTTAAAGGATGAGAAAACCCTTTTGTCTATTTTAAAGGATCTAAAAAAAGAACTGGAAGCCTTTACTCATTCTCATCAAATAGAGGGCTTAAACACCGCCTTGGTAAATGTTTGTTTGCATCAAATATCTAACAATCCAGAAATAAATTCATCTGAATCTCCAAGGGTGGGTTTGGACGAAAGATTGCCAGGGATCATTCAGCGTTTACAAGAAATATTAGGAGAAAAACTGGATGTCCAGGATAAAAACAATAATGTTTGTTCAAAGGATATTCCTAAAAAATTAAACCCGAAAGGCAACCCTGAAATTACTCAAAAGGGCTTAATAAACAAAAATGAAAATGAAAATTTGGAATTTATGAAAAAGCTTTTGAACTCAAAGGAATTGGTTCAAAATGGTAAGGAAACTCAATTAGCATCTTCCTTACCTCAAACTCAAGAAGGACAGGGAAAATCCTTAAAAACCATTCTGCTCAACCCACAATTCAGTCCCCATGCAACCAAAGAAAAAACTGAAGTTAAAGTACCTTTACCTCCTAAGGAAGTGGTTAAGACAAATATAAAAACAAAATCAAAAGATAAACCTATCATTACTTCTACCCAACCAAAAATAGGCATTCATGTCTCTCCGTTAGAAAAGGCAGATGCTCCACAAGGGCCTCATTATCTAGACAAATCCAATGTCCTTGATCAGATCGCTAAGGGAGTTCACATTCAGTTAAAAGCAGGGAAAAAGGAAGCTACCATTCAGTTAGAACCTCCCAGTTTGGGGAAATTACATGTGAAAGTGGGCATAGAAAATGGTGTGGTAAAGGTGCATTTTATTGCCGCCTATCACGCCACCAAAACACTTATAGAGGCCAATTTAGCCTCCTTACGGCAGACTTTGTTGCAGCAAGGGGTACAGGTAGGCGAGTTTAGCGTGGCCTTGGGCGGGCAACAGTCAGCTAGCTCTGGGAATAGAGAGGGAAAAAACAATTCTGAACAAAAAGAACCAGGGGAAAAGGAAATAACCCCTATCAAAGCCGTAGAAGAAAAGAAACCATTTTCTTCTACTGGAGAAATTGACTTTTGGGTTTAATAAGGAGGAAAAGATGATTATTTCACAAACAAACAACGTTGGAGGAGTAAATTTAAATACCACGGGCACAACAAATGAACCATCTAACACTTTAAGTAAGGAGGATTTTTACAAACTTCTTATTACCCAATTACAAAATCAAGATCCTCTAAATCCTCTTAATCCAGATCAGATGTTAGTGCAGATCTCACAACTGGGCCAACTAGAGGCATTAAACAATATGGAAGATTACATGAAAACTTCCATTGATTATCAAACTTCCCTAAACAACTTGGCAGCCTTAAACTTGATAGGCAAAGAAGTAACGGCACAAGGAAACATCGTTTACCTTGACGAAGACGGTAATGTTGAACTTAGTTACCTATTAAATGAAGATGCCCAAAAGGTAACTATATCTATTTTCAATCAAGATGGAGAAAAAGTAAGAACTATGGAAATTGGGACACAAGAAGCAGGAGAACGTTCTGTGAATTGGGATGGACGGGATGATGAAGGCAATCTTTTACCTTCGGGGAAATATACCTTTAAGGTTACAGCTACAACAGCAGATAATACACCTGTAGATGTTATCACCTGCGTCACAGGAAAGGTGGTGGCGGCTGAATTTGATAATGGCAATCTTTACTTGCGCCTAGAGGGTAGCGATCAACCTATTACGCTTGACCAGATATTAACTATTGAACAAGAAAACAGTTAAGGAGGTGTAGAAAGATGCTTAAGTCCTTATTTACGGCCGTTAGTGGCCTTAATACTACAAGCTTAGCCATGGGTGTTATTGGTAACAACATTTCTAATGTTAATACAGTTGGTTTTAAGTCTTCACGTTATGACTTTGCTGATTTGCTTTATTCTTCTATTGGTAAGGTCAATATTGGTGGTGGAGTACGTCTAAGTAGCACAATACCTAACTTAATCCAGGGTTCCATTATTACCACAGGTAAATCTACAGACTTGGCTATTGACGGTGATGGTTTTTTTATTGTTAACAATGGTGAGGGCAACTATTACACCCGGGCAGGTAGTTTTATTTTAGATAAGGATGGATACCTTGTTACACCTGAAGGGTATAGATTGCAAGGTTGGAAAATTAACGAAGACGGTACTATCAATAGTGTGTTAGGCAATATTAGCCTCTCGGATGCAGTATGTGAAGCTAGGGCTTCAAGTAATATTAACCTTAAAGTAAACCTAAATGCTGATGCAGAGGCTCCCTCTAATGGAAGCTGGTGGACATCCTATACTCCTGGAAGTACTCTTTCTTCCTCTCCTCCTTCGGATGCGTATAACTATTCTACTACTATTACGGTATATGATTCTCTAGGGAAAGATCATGCAGTGAGTGTCTATTTTGCTAAAGATCCTACTACGCCAAACACATGGACAGCTCATTATGTATATACTAATGCTGATGGAGATTTAGTCTACGCAGGCTCCCAAACCCTAAACTTCAATCCTAACGGATCTTTAAGGGATGACAACGATAACTCTGGTATTAGCTTTGATTTTGGCGGTGGTGCCGATACTCAAACAATCGCCTTTAATTATGGCACAGGTACAGATGAGGAAAGTGGGGCAACAGGTTTGGATGGCTCCACGCAGTTTTCTCTTCCTTTCTCTACAAACTTCTTAGGACAAGATGGTTATCCTGCAGGTAGTTTAACAGATATTTCTGTTGATGCTAATGGGGTTATTTATGGCCTATTTTCTAATGGGCAAACTAAGAAGCTTTATCAGATTGCCTTGGCTAAGTTTATAAGTCCATACAATCTAGCTAAAATAGGGGACAATCTCTATGCCCAAACAGGTAGTTCCGGCCAACCAGTAATAGGTACTCCAAATACTGGAGGAAGAGGCAGAATTCTTTCTGGCTCTTTAGAAATGTCTAATGTAGATTTGGCCACATCTTTTACAAACATGATCCTTATCCAGCGTGCCTTTCAGGCCAATGCCCGGGTAATAACCACCAGTGACCAAATGCTGACAGAACTGGTAAATCTTAAGCGGTAAAGGAGGTAATTTATGCACCCTGGGCTTTATATAGCCGTCTCAGGAAACATTATCCAAGAAGAAAAACTAAATACAATTACTAATAACTTAGCAAACGCTAATACCCCTGGCTTTAAAAAGGATAGAATTGCCTTTAGGCAATACTTTTTGGCTGCTATTGGAGAGGAAAAGACAGATCTCTCTCCAGGCGTTATTCATCGCACGGATAACCCATTTGATCTGGCTATTCAGGGAGATGGTTATTTTACTATTCAAACCCCTCAAGGTATTGCCTTTACCCGCAGAGGAGATTTTACTTTGGACAAAAATAGAAGGCTCGTTACGGTAAACGGATGTCCTGTTCTAGGCGAAAAGGGACCCATTGTGATAAGTAGTAACAGTTTTACCGTTAATAACGAAGGTATGGTAATCGTAGACGGTAAGGTCATAGATAAACTAAAAATCGTCTCCTTTCCTGAGAACAACCTGCGCCGTTTAGGTGAAAGTTTATTAATTCCGGCTGCCGGTTTATCTCCTGTTCCAGCAGAAAAGGCAGAGATATGGCAGGGATATTTGGAAGATTCTAACGTAAATGTAGTTAAAGAAATGGCAAACATGATAGAAGTTTTACGTATTTATGAAGCTTGTCAAAAAGATATTCAAACCATAGATGAGGCTACAACACGGGCTATAAATGACGTAGGAAATGTAAGGGCATAAAAATTTAAACGGAGGTAATAACCATGATTCGGGCATTATGGATTGCTGCTACGGGTATGGAGGCACAAAATTTAAATGTAGATGTTATTTCTAACAACCTGGCCAATGTTAATACCGTTGGATTTAAACGCGCAAGGGCAGACTTTCAAGACTTGATGTATCAAACCCTCACTGCCCCTGGGACAGCCTCTACGGTACAGACAACGGTGCCAACAGGAATTGAATTGGGGCAAGGCGTAAGACCAGTAGCCGTGCAAAAGATATTCTCACAGGGAGATTACAAACAAACTAATAATCCTCTTGATCTAGCCATTGAAGGTGATGGTTTTTTTCAGATTCTCTTGCCAAATGGAGATTTAGCCTATACCCGTTCCGGTGCCTTCAAGCTCAATCGGGATGGTCAGATTGTAACCTCTGATGGTTATCCCTTGCAGCCCGAAATTACCATTCCTGAAAACGCTGAAAGTATCACTATTGGTTCTGATGGGACGGTTTCGGTTACGTTACCTGGACAGACAGAAGCCAGTCAAATTGGTCAGATTCAATTAGTTAAATTTATTAATCCAGCCGGCCTTAGGAGTATTGGTCGCAACCTTTACATGCCCACTGATTCTTCTGGGGACCCTATTATTGGCAATCCGGGCGAAGAGGGCTTTGGCACCATCGCTCAAGGGTATTTGGAAATGTCCAATGTAAGCGTAGTAGAAGAAATGGTGAACATGATCATTGCCCAAAGGGCCTATGAAGTAAACGCCAAGGCCATCCAAACGGCCGATGAAATGTTACAAATGGCCAATAATGTAAAGAGGTAAAGAATGCGTAGCCTGGGGATTATGTTAATAATCCTAGTCTTTTTACTAATTGCTGCCTCGCTAAGAGCAGCTGTCGTGATTCAAATTCCACCTGAGATCAAAGTAAATACAGAAGTAGTATGTCTAAAGGATATTGTGCTTAATAAGCAAGACTTACCTGCAGCTTGGCAAAATATCGTCTTAGGCAATATCGTTATCCCTGGAGGCAGTCTTGAAATTTCAAAACAATATCTTAAAGCCCGCTTGTTACAAAGGGGAATAGCCTTAAAAGATTTTATCTTAAAGGCGCCAGCCAAGGTAAGGATAATCAGAGACTATATTAAGATCCCAGCAAAAGAAATAGAAGAAATGGCAAAGGCTTGTATTTTAAAACATAATCCTAAAGGGAAAATAGAGACCATTCAGTTAAAGGCCCCCTCGGACCTAATTCTACCTGTAGGTAAAATCACTTATCGTTGTTTAGAACCAGCACAAGGAACTTACATAGGAAGTTTCTCCTTACCTCTTGTGTTTAGTGTAAATGGAAAGGATGAAGCCAAAACTTGGGTAATTGCAAAAGTAAAGACAAAAATTTCAGTTGTGGTCACTACCAGGTCTTTAAGGCGAAATGAAGTAATTACAGCACAGGATGTGCGGATAGAAAAAAGGACACTGGATCGCATCCCTGTTGATCTAATTTCTGATCCTAAGGAAGTAATCGGGAAAGAGACAAAATATTTCCTTAAAATGGGCGAGGTACTCACTAAAAATAAAATAAAAAGGGTGCCTATTGTTAAACGTGGAAGTAAGGTGACGATTGTCGCCGAATCGCCGGTGTTGAGGATAACGGCTCCAGGAATGGCTAAAGAAGACGGCTGTAAAGGAGATATGATCAAGGTATTAAATCTTACTTCAAAAAAGACCATTTATGCTAAGGTTATAGACGCTCATACAGTAAAAGTGGAGTTTTAGGATGCGAGGAAGATGCCTTTTTATAACAGGGTTATTAGGGATTTTGATAAGCGGTTGTGCTTCTACGCCTCAACAAGTCCAGCTTCCACCGACAACCATTGTCTCTCCCAAAATAGAACAACCACCTGAACACTCCCTTTTTACCGAATCCAGTCCTGAAGCCCATCTCTTTGCTGATCATAAGGCATACCAGGTAGGAGATACAATTATCGTAAGGGTAGTAGAAAATGCGCAGGCCTATAACAAGGCGGTAACTAAAACTTCCCGTAAGTCCTCTATGGGCGGAGGAATTAATAATTTCTTTGGAATAGATATATCTAAAGAAACTTCCCTTTCAGCCAACTCAAACAACTCATTTCAGGGAACAGGTGAAACCAGCCGCCAGGAAAAGCTGGTGGCTACCTTCGCTGCTCAGGTTGTCAAGGTATTTCCTAACGGAAATCTATTAATTGAAGGCAGAAGGGACTTAGTTATCAACAACGAAAGACGGTACATGATTATTCGGGGTATAGTGCGCCCAGAAGATATCTCACCAGATAATGTTGTTCTTTCTACCAGCATTGCTAATGCCGAGGTCATTTATACGGGTAGAGGCGCAATAGCAGATAAACAAAAGCCAGGCTGGTTCATGCGCGTACTAGATAATATCTGGCCGTTTTAGGAGTGGAGAAATGAAAAGAATAATAGGTGCATTATTCCTCTTTTCTTTTCTTACCTCTCCCCTCTTTGCCGCCCGGCTTAAGGATGTATCTCATATTTACGGGGTAAGAAACTATCAGTTAATAGGTTATAGCCTCGTGGTCGGCTTAGCTGGCACTGGTGATGGACAGCAAATTATCTTTACCCTTCAATCCATTGCCAATATGTTAGAGCGATTTGGGGTAAAAATAGACACAAGACAATTACGTACCCGCAATGTGGCTGCCGTCATGGTTACGGCGAATGTGCCTCCCTTTGCTAAGGTTGGTAGTCATATTGACGTTCTTGTATCTTCCATGGGAGATGCCAAGAGCCTTGAAGGAGGAACGCTTTTAATGACTCCTTTAAGGGGACCAGATGGTAAGGTTTATGCCATTGCCCAAGGTCCCATTTCTGTTGGGGGGTTCGGAGGCGGCGGAGCTGGAGCCAGAGTAAGAAAGAACTTTTTAACTGTAGGTAGGGTAGTTGATGGAGCCACAGTTGAAAGACCCATTCCTATCCGTTTTGTCAAAGACAATCAGCTTTCTGTTGTTTTAAATCATCCAGATTTCACCACTGCCTCTGATGTGGCAAAGGCAATTAATAATACCTTTAACGCCTATATCGCCAAGGCTATAGATGCCACAACGATTAATGTTAACATCCCCCTGCAATACCAGCAGAGTCTAATTGATTTTATTGCCCGTTTAGAAAATTTAGAGGTTCAAGTAGACACACCTGCTAAGGTAGTAGTTAACGAAAGGACAGGAACAGTGGTTATTGGGGAAAATGTGCACATCTCTACGGTGGCCGTAGCCCAAGGTGGTCTAAGCATTATTATTAAAGAAGCCCCTCAAGTCTCACAACCTTTGCCTTTTTCCACAGGTGAAACTATTGTTACTCCTAAAACTCAGGTTCAAATCCAAGAGGAAAAGACGCCTCTTTATCTTGTACCCCGTGGGGCAACAATAAAAGATTTGGTAAAGGCCCTAAATGCCATTGGTGCAACACCACGAGATTTAATTGCTATCTTACAAGCCATAAAGGCCGCTGGTGCCCTTGAAGCAGAACTGGAGGTAATCTAATGAAGCCAAATCCTATTGCTCTTCCGCATGGGTTTAGCTTAAAAAATAAAACTACAGAAAATCCTCAAAAATTAAAAGAAGTTTGCCAAGAATTTGAATCATTTTTCATTTACTATATGTTAAAGACAATGCGCCAAACTGTTCCCAAATCTGATCTTTTGGGAGGGGGAATGGCAAAGGAAATTTACACATCCATGTTAGATGAACAGCTCGCTCAAAAGGTGGCAAAAGCGGGAGGTATTGGTCTAGCTAAAATACTTTTGCGGCAATTTGAAAAGGCAAAAGTTTGGAATTCTGCCGAACAAATTCATAAAATGGACGATTCTCTAAATAGACTGGAAAAAGGGGGGAAACAAATATGAAGATTACAAGAAATGGTTTTAATATCCCTCTTCTGCAAAAACCAAATAAACTTCAACAAGAAACTAAGACACAAAAGGAAAGATCTACTACCAAATTTCAAGGACAAGCAGTAGAAACCAGAAGGGCTCAAAGCAGGGAGAGAGTGCAAATTTCTAATCGGTTTAGGGAAGTAATGAACTTAAAGAAACAAATCATGACCCAAGCCTCACCCTTAAGAAAAGAAAAAGTAGCCCAAGTGAAAGCAGCCATTGCTAAAGGTACATATCGGGTAAATGCTAAAGGTACTGCTGTTAAATTACTTCAGAATACCATAATCAATAATATTTATTCTAAGTAAGATACCGCGCCAGAGGTTTTTGGAATGCATGGGATTTATGGCCTTATAGATATAGGGATAAGTACGTTCCGAGCCAGTCAAACGGCCTTAATGGCCACAGGAGATAATATTTCTAATGCAAATAATCCAGACTTCACAAGGCGTAGGGTTGTCTTTCAAGAAAAGCCACCAATCCTTTCTTTGCCTATTTTAATAGGGCGAGGGGCAGAAGTTATCAAGATTAGCCGAGTATATGACTCCTTTCTGGGACAAAGGTGGCTCCAGGAAGAAATGAATATGGGTTACCACAATGTAAAGAAATATGGACTTAGTCGTATTGATACAATTTTTAATGACACGCAAGGTGGAGGATTAAGTGAGGCATTAGATGCCTTTTGGGAGGCGTGGGAAGAAGTAAGTACCGATCCTACTAATATTGTATCTCGCCAAAACTTACTTTATAAGACTCAAAGCTTATGTGATACCTTCCATAAAATGAGTAAAGATTTAAAAGAAATTCAAACAGATATGGATACAGAAATAGAAAATGCTGTTATCCGTATAAATGACCTTGCCAAACAGATTGCCTATCTAAATGAACAAGTCCAAGCAATAGAAATAAAAGGAGTAGAAGCAAATAACTTTCGCGACCGAAGGGATGCCTTAATTAGAAAGCTTGGACAGCTTGCTAATATTACTACTTTTGAAACAAAGGAAGGCGTTACGGTCCTTATTGACGGTGCTCCTCTTGTAGAAGGTAAAAATGCGTATAGTTTAGAATTAAAAGCAGAAACAGATGGACATTATGGAATTAATTGGGTAGGAGAAGATGGGACCAAAATAGATATTACGAATCGGATAAACAATGGCAAAATAGGGGCTTATTTGGAAATCAGGGATGAAGTAGTACCCCAATATTTAAATGAACTGGACAAACTTGCTTTCCAATTGGTGAAACAAATCAATACTATTCATTACGGTAATGATTATGGCAATAGTGATGCTTATGACCTTAACAGTGATAATGAACGATTTTTCTTTGTCTTAAATAACCATTTGGATGATCCTCTATTAAAAACTACTACTGGTATTGCCGGTGCAGCTACTCATATTGATTTGGCCCCGGAAGAATGGACAGTAAGTGGTACTACCTATTATGGTATAGATAGCCATCCTGAACGCATTGCGGCTGCCTCTGCTCCTGAAGAACCCAGTAATAATGAGAAGGCCTTAGAAATATTAAACTTGAAAAAAACGTCTCTTTCTGAACTTAACAACGCTACCTTTAATGACTTCTATCACTCTCTTATTGGTAAAGTAGGAACAGAAACAGATGAAGCAAAGGCCAATTATGATCACCAAAAGATGGTCTTAGATGAAACAAAAAAGGACTTTGATACTGTCTCTGGAGTTTCTCTAGACGAAGAATCGGCTAATCTTATTCGTTTTCAGCAAATGTACAATGCCTCTGCAAAATTGATTAATATCGCTGATGAAATGATGAAAACTTTAATCAATCTTGGCGCTTAAAGAGGAGCTAGGTCATGCGCGTTACTCAGAATATGATTTACAGACGGTTCCTCACTAACTTGGAACGTTTAAATGACAATATAGCGAGATCCTTTGAGGAAATATCGTCTGGTAAAAAAATCAATCGTCCTTCTGACGATCCATTTGGTGCGGCTAAGGCCTTAGGTTATTACTCTGAATTACATGACATTGACCAATACAACCGCAATATTAACCAAGCCATTGCTTGGATGAACATTACCGAGACGGCCTTTAAACAAATGGAAGATGTAGTTATTAAGACACAAGAAATTGCCCTCTCACAGGCAAGTGATACGGCTACGGCCGAAACACGCAAGGCAATGGCTGGACAGATTAGACAACTTAAAGGCCATTTTTTACAGATTGCTAATACAAAATTAGGAGACAGATACATCTTTGCCGGTTTTAAGACAAACGAAGAACCTTTTCAAAGTGATAATTACTATCACGGAGATACAAACAAAATTAAAGTAAACATTAGCCCTTATATGCATTTGGGCTTTAATATTACGGGTGAATTTCTCGCTCCCCAGTATGATCCAACTAGCCCACCTACACTTACACCAGAAAATAATATCTTTCAGCTTTATGACGAACTGGCAGATGCCTTGGAAAATAACAACTCTAACAAAATAAGAAAGCTATTGTCATATATAAATGAGTTTTATGGAAAAATTAATAAAAAACACGCCGAACTTGGCAATATTATGGAACGGTTTGAAAAAGTTCAACTTGAGTTAAGCAACATGCAGGGAGATATAAGTAAACTTCTTTCCGATACAGAAGATGCTGATATAGCCAAAACAACAAGCAACTTGGCCATGTGCCAGACGATGTATCAGTCCACCCTGGCAGCCATGGCTAAGGTTATTCAAAACAATTTGCTTAATTACTTAACCTAATTTTCTTGCTGTAACCGCTTATGGATAAGCTGGGCCACCCTTTCGCCTGAAAGCAACATTCCTCCAAAAATTGGTCCCATCCGATAGGAGCCAAAAGTAGCATTAGCAGCCATGCCAGAGACAAAGATGCCTGGATACGCCTCCTTTGTGTTCTCTAATGTCGTGGTTTCGGCCACCTCTGCCCAGAGGGACCTTTCTCCCTCTATCTTCCCACTGGGAGTAAGCAACCTCGCCCCCATTTTTCTTTCAATGACCTTCATCACCTCAGTGGTATGGCCGGTGGCATCCACCACATAACGTGCCCTCACCACCAGTGGATCCACATATAATCCAGTCACTTCTACTGGCGACCAGTTGATGACCAAACCACATACCCTTCCCTCTCTCACCACCACATCTTCTACAGATATACAATTGAATACCTTAACCCCTGCCTGACAGGCTTTAGCACAGATGACCGTTGTTGCCTCTATGGCATCGGCCGTAAAATATCCTTCTCTATAAGGCACGGTCTTTACGCCAAATTCATCTAAAATGCGTTTTCCTTCCTTTTGCACGACAATCTGGTTAAACATCATGCCGCCGCCCCACATACCGCCACCAATGCTTAACTTTTTCTCAAAGATGGCCACATTGTGTCCCTGTTTGGCAAGATAATAGGAAGCCACCATTCCCGAAGGACCAGCGCCAACAATGGCTACATCCAAATTCAAGGCAGACTTTAATTTTTCCGTAAAACGTTCAATGATGGCCTGTGTAATCTTTAATTCATCTAATGGCATGTTCTTTCCCCCTCCAATTTTTCTAAATTTATACGGGCAAAGTGCAAAGAAGGATCTATATTTAAGGCCTGTTGGTAGAAAAAGGCCGCCTCAGCCTCTCTCCCGATTCTTTCTAGACTCACACCAATATTAGCATAATCAATGGCCGAATGCGGATCAAGGGCAATGGCCTTTTGGAAGGCCTCTATGGCCTCCTCGTATTTCCCAAGTTGATGGTAACAGGTGCCTATAAAATTATAGACCTCTTTTTGTTCCGGATCACAGGCCAGACTTTCGTTAAAAACAGCTATGGCCTGTTTATATTCTCCCTTCTCTTTATAACAACACCCCAAATAGGCCAAAATTATGGCCCTATCTTCTAAAGTAGGCTTAGCCTTTAAAGACCTTTTAAACCATTCCCTGGCCTGATCAAAGGCCTGTTGATTAAAATAAACCATTCCATAATAAAAGGGAATGGCGTAGTGCTCAGGAAATACACTTTGGAGAAAGGATAAAATCTTTATAAAATCCTCCCTAGAATACAATTCTGAAACAACACGACATAAGAACAAAGGTACACTTTCCCCTTGTGCTCTTTGCCAAAAGCATGCCCCTGGCACTATGACATAAACTGCAGGTATTTTCAAAATTTTATGGGTTAAATCTAAAACCAGAACCTCATATCCCTTTTCTTTTAGGGCCGCAATTGCCCTTTTTATTTCTATGCGTATATTTTGATCAGAAATATCCGGTAACTGCGAAATAGATATCTTTTCTTGGGTTTTTATGACATAATCTACTTCTTTCAAACTTTTTGGTTTAGGCAAACCACTAGGCACATAGCCAGGAGACATTAAAAAATCGCCAGCCAACTGAGCGGTTTCGGTCAGGGCCCTTATCAAGGCCTTAGTAGGATCTGTCTGTGTTCCGGCCGTAAAGACAATCTCACTTTGAGGATAGGTCTTAGGGTCATAGGCAAGGACACCTACCGTAGGAAGACCTATGTCCAGGCTGAAATCCTTTAGATAAAGCACAATACCTGCTTGAAGATATTTTTGTAATAATTCTTTAGCGACTTTATCTTTAATTGTCTCTGGATCAATAGCAGGCGTAAACCTCTTCTCCCTAGCAATAACAGCACATACATGCCTTTCTACAACCTCGCACAGACCTTGGATAATTGCCTCTTCCAACGCATTACCTGCTGAAGTTCCGTTAAATTCGTTTATCGCCACGAACCAATCAAAAGGAATCCACACCTCTTCATCGCGCGTAAGATTGTAGGCCTTTACCCAGCGCAAGGCTATATTTTCAAAGACGACCTTGGCCCTTTCTAAATTCTCCTTATCATGCACCGAATGGACGATAAGTTCCAGAGGAATGGGATGGAAAATTTGGTTATAGGTGCCAATGACAAAATGTTGGGAATGCTGTTTAAAACTGAAATAGCTATATCTCTCTACCAGCTCCATCAGGGCACTGGCCTCTGCCTGGGCCGGTGTAGCCCCCTTACCCATCTGTGTTCGCTTGCCGGTAATTCTTCTTCCTTCCTCTCCGTAAAAGCTGAAATAAACAGGAATCCCCAGACGGCCCTGATCAATGCGTTCGGTCTTTTGGAAAATGTTAAGACCCGTTTCCTTTAATTTAGCCTTAACCTTCCGACAGGTTTCTTCAGGAGAGATAACCTTGTCTTGATCTAGGGTATAGCCCTTAAAGACATCTCTAAGACGCATTGTTTTCCTCTACCACTTCTATTGCCCCATAGGCACACACCGAGAGGCAGTGCTTACACCCCACACACTTTTCTTCATGAAAAGATACCCGCATAGTTTTTCTATCCACGACAAAGCACTGGCCTGGACACCCTGGCACACAGGCCGTGCAGTGAACGCATTTTTCCTCACGCCAACGAATATTCTCTATAACCGGTTTGATTTCCACATTTATACTATTTAAATAGGCAATGGCTCGGGAAAGATTTTTTTCCTCTCCTTCTATCTCCAAGGTCAAGCGTCCTTTTCTGCCTGGAGAAACACTGGCCTTTAAGATATTGATAACTAAGTGATAATCGCTAATTAAGCGATAGGTTACGGGCTGCTCTACCGCCTCTGGTGGAAAGATTAAAAGATACTTTTTCTTAACCATAGCTTACTCCTAACTCTTCTAAGGTAACGGCTGGTTGGGTAAGGGTAAACTTGCCTGCCTTGATCCATTCCTTCAATGTCTCTGCCACCTCTCTTGCCCGCGCATAACTAGAGTAAGTACCTGTAGGCACCTTTTTCCCACCGATTTCTATCTCTCCTGACTGTAACTCGGCGTAAGTCACCTCTTCTAATACCTCTGACCTTCCTTCAGGATAGGCCTCACCATAATCCACCACTGGCATGATGATATCCTCGTTTGACACCAGGGTATAGGAAAGAATCTCCTCATTTAAAAGGGGAATAGGAATACCCACTCCCACGGCTAGGCTTACGCCATATCCCCGCAGAGATACTCCCCTAATCCAATAGCTATTCATCTGTTTTAAATCCCCGATCAAGGCCAAAGTACCAGCTGGTCGCGTAGGAATACCCTTATTTGTACGAGGCACCTTGGGTCTATGTTGCGTACCGTGCCAGATGACATAACCGATTCCGCCTCCTAGAAAAATGCGCGTGCCTATACCGATCGTTTTGTAATAAGGATCATTCAATAAAGGAGAAAGCTGTCCAGCCGTGGCATAGCTAGCATTGCCTAATCTAGGCAAAAGGGCTCCCATATAGGTATAAACCATTTTTGAAGATAGATTCACAGCCACATTATAGTTCTGATAGACATTACGAGGATTCAATAAAACAGCATTGTTTACTGAATGAATGTTGATAAAGCCGGTAAACTCCCTTCTTGGGTAACAATGGGTGCCGTAAGCATAGGCCTCAATTTTTATATCTTTTCCGGCCACAAACTCCTCTATGACATGTCCTCCTCCATACTTAAAGGCACCGGGATAGACCTGGTTACGAGGGTCGTCCTCAGGCAAGGCTGCTGCCCCCAGATAGAGATCGGCAGCGGCAAAGCCAGCATAGGCCATTACTCCGTTTAAGAAAACCTCGCCCCCTCCTAATTTCATTGACGGCTTGGGCTGTTTTAAGTTAAGCAACATGCCGGAGGAACACATCGGACTAAAGGTACCGGTGGTGACCACATCTACTTCTTGCAATGTTCTCTTTATCCCCTTTTCCTTTACGACTTCTAGAATTTCTTCAGCCGTAACCACTACTGCCTTCCCCTTTTTTATCTTGGCATTGATTTCCTCTATGGTCTTCATTTCCCTTCCTCCGGCCTCAAAGTTTTCTTTTTCTATAAGTCAAAAATCACCTTGTCAAGGGGAAATGTTTTTACTTTTGCCTCATTCCCATTTTGCTCTCTCCCCGTTTTTTGCTATAATGAACTGATGCCTAACTTAGACCTAATTGGCCTGATTGAAATCCTTTCTACGGCCTTAGGGGAAGACACTACCCTTAAAGTCAAACCTGGACACGTCTGGCGTTACGATTATGAACGGAATTTATTGGAGTTTCCTAAAGACCTGACCCAGCGATGTTCACTTGAAGAAACCGTTGGTTTCATCCTCCATGAAATTGGCCATAGACAAATTACCCGGATTGATCCAAGAAAAGAACCTTTTCTCCAACTTTTTTCTAAAAACTACCTTAAATTGCTTTTTCATGTGTTTGAGGACATCCGCACCAACGAGTGGGTCATTTCTCTCTATCCAGGAGCAATATTTTACTTAGAACAGATTTATAACCAACTTTTGTCAGAAGATCTGACCAAGACCGAATATATCAACCACTTACAAAGACAAATCAAAAAAGACATTCATCCTTATGTCTTTTATCCCCACGTTGAGTATCTGCTTGGCGTGCTTTACCTTTGGCGGTTCAAAAAATTCCCTCCCCTCCTTCTTAATCCAGAGGTAAAAAAGGCCCTCGAGGAAACTCATCCCTTTTTTGAAGCAATCTTTTCTTGCTATCCTAAAGGATGGGTAGGAGAAAAGGAAAAGTTTGCTCTTACCCTTAAGACCGCCCAACTTATCACTACTCACATCCTGCCAGTTTATGAGAGACTTGTAGATACAGCCCAAGAAAGAATTAAGGAACAACTAGCCCCTAATGTTCAGACCGAAACGACCCAACAAATGGTGCAGGGGCTTATAGAACAAGGGGCACAGGCCTTGGCAGAGGACCTCCGTCCTAAAATAGAGACCCAAGATATGCAAGAGCAATGGAGTTTTACCCCTTCCCCTAAAGGCATTAAGCAACCTCTACGGAAATCTCTTAAAGGTTTAAGTCTTAGAAACCTTATCCGCATACAAAAGGACCTAACTTCTACCACCCCTTCTTTATACCAAAGGTTTTATCCTGAGATTTCTTCCCTTATTCAACACCTCTATGGGGTATTGGAAAACTGTTTGGTCCAAAACAGAAAACATTGTTATATAGGCTATTTCCAATCTGGACAAAGACCCGATTTAAGAAAGGCTATGAACCAAACACGCAAGCTTGACCAAAACATCCCCTTAGAAAGAAGTGACTTAGAAATCTTTTTAAGGCGCAGGCTCCCTACGGAGCGAGAGCATTACATTGCCTTGGTTTTAGATGAATCTGGCTCTATGGTAGAACCCAAAAGGAGTGCGGCCTTAAAGGCCCTCTTGCTCTTTATGGAAACTTTAAGCCAACTAAAAATAAATTATGCCCTAGTAGGATTTGCCGATACCGTAGTGGTGCATAAGGAGCTAACCACAGAGCTCAACCCAAGGCAAAGGGCAGAGCTGTTTGCTGAGATTTCTATGTATATTCCCGCCGGACTTACGGCCGACGCCGATGCCCTAGCCTTAACGACAGGTCTTTTAGAAAATACACCTAACGATGCCTTAAGACTAATCATTATGATTACCGACGGTGAGGGCAATGTCAACAATACAGGCAAAAGCTTTGCTATCTTGCAGGAAGAGGCAGAAAACAAGGACATAGAGGTCATCGGAATTGGCATTGGTGGATTTATCACCGATGTAAAAAGGCGTTACAAAAACGCCATCCAGATAGAAAGACTAGAAGAATTACCTCAGGCATTGGGCCACCTTTTAGAGAAAAAGATAGAGGAGTTTTACCTTGCCTAAAGATTTTAACAGTGCTTTAGCAGAAATTTACCTCCACTTAAAGGCAAAGTGGCCCCAACTAAATGTCCGCCACTTAAAAAGGACGGCTGAGGCCTTAAATTATCTCCAACAGATTGGATATAAAAACGCATTGTTTGAGGCCTTAAACTATGGTTTTACCCAGAGTAGCGATAAAAAGGAAATTAGGAAAGATATTTTAAACCAACTCAAAGAAAGGGGAATGGTCAAAGAGGACATTTCTTCTTTTGAACCTAAGGCTCAAGTGGCCATCCTTAAAGGTTTGGGAGAATTAATTGCCTTTCTTAGTACCTTTGCCCAAAATGAGGGGATAAAAAACGTTCTCTTACTCTTATCCCGCCTGCTAAAACACCGCCAAGAGGTAGTGAGGACTTTGGCCTTAAAGACGGCCTTTTTTTGCATTCCCAGCCAAATGATAAGAGAAATAATTTTAGAAGAATTGAAAGAACAGCTAAATGCCCCTTATTGGCGTATCCGAGAACTCTCTACCCGGTGTTTGGGAGAAATTTATCAGTTTTTAATTAGGCAGGGAGAAGGAAGGTATTTAAAAACACTTGAGGAACTCCTCCGTCACCCTGATTGGCATGTGCGTAAGACCGCTGCCAGTGTGTTGGCAGAAACCTATTGCCTGCTTTTAGAGGAGGATGAGGGCAAATATTTGACTTCGCTGCTAAGGCTTTTAGCTGATCCTCAATCTGAAATCGTCTTGGCTGCTCTTGCCCAACTTAAACGGGCATTTCTTAAATCCATCCAAGAAGGGAAATGGCCTGACCTTACTCCCATAGAAAATTTACTTACAGAAAAGGACTTAAATATCTGCACCGCAGCCATAGAGGCCTTAGCCGAAATTTATGCCGCCCTTATCACTAAACAGAGGGAAGTTGATCTCCATCTTCTTGAAAACATGCGGCATAGCCCCTATGGCCGGGTAAGGGAAAGAATTGCCATTGCCTTGGGGAAAATCTATCTGGCCTTCTTCAAAGCCCAGCGTTCTTGCCATTTAGGCTGTTTAGAATCGCTTCTCTTTAATGAGGATTGGCGGGTGCGTATTGCCGCCATTAATGCCATTTACCCCATTTATCTCTATCTTGTCCAAGAAGGACAAAATCCTTCTTTTGAAAAACTAGAGGTCTTACTTAAAGACCGTTATAGCCCCGTAACCAACGCTGCAGCAAATGCCTTAGGCAAGGTATGTGCCCAAGAAGTGGCGAGAGGGAACACAGCCTGTCTGCAGAGGCTAAAAGGAATGCTTGATTCCAAAGACTGGTATTTTAGCCGGAAGATCTCCATTGCCTTGGCCCAGGTCTATGGTTTCCTTGCGCAAAGAGGGGATGAAAATGCATTTAAAGAACTGGAGAAAATGCTTGATGATGCAGATTTTTATGTCTGTATTGTCGCCCTTTCTGCCTTGACCACAATTTATAAAAAGATGATTGAAAGGCAAATTCTCCCTGCGCTAGACAAAATTGAGCTTCTGCTTGAACATCCTAAGATCTATGTCCGCATTAGTGCTATTTCTTCCCTAGCCGAGATCTATGCCACCTTGGCCATCAGGGGAAAGATGGATTATTTAAACGACCTAGAGGCCTGGCTAGAAAGTGAAGATCCAGACATGATCAAGGCCGCAGCCGACAATCTTTTACAGGTATACGCCCACTTCATTGAGCAGGGAGAGAAAAAATACTTAACAAACCTAGAAAAGATGCTTTCCTTAAAGGAAGACGAGATTGTCCAAGGGGCTACCAAGGTATTAACAAAGGCCATTGCCCAGGAATTACAGGATAAAGAATTAAAGCAAGTAATAAATCGGTTTGAACAGGCATTAAACAAAAGCCTAGATACGCCCTTAAAGGGCAGTTTTGCCTCGGCTATAAGGATCAAAGAAGATGAAGTAATTCTTGGGGATTTAGTGCTTAAAAGAAAAAAGAAGACTCTTCCTTCTCCTTGTGTCTTTACGGCTACGGGTTTTCAGATGTTAAAGACCATCGCCCTTGCCTATTTACTCAAGCATCCCCTTTTGCTCCTAGGCCCTACCTCTACAGGCAAGAGTTTTCTCGTAAAATGGCTGGCCAGTCTCTTAGGCTATGAGCATCTTTCCTATACCCTCAACCCCTATTCTTCTAAATTTGAGCTCATTGGAGGGATAAAGCCAGATAAGAAGGGCCGGTTTAAGTGGCAGGATGGGGTAATTCTTAAGGCCGCCAAGGAGGGCAAGTGGCTGGTTTTAGAGGAGATCAACTTGGCCTCTTCAGAGGTAATAGAAGTCCTAAACGACTATCTGACCACAGGCTATTTTATCTATTCGCAGGATGGGAAGCAAAAACGTCTTAAACCCCACCCCGACTTCAGGCTTTTTGCCACCGCCAATCCCGAAAGCTATGCTGGGCGTCAAAAACTTTCCCAAGTCTTTCTCTCCCGGTGGCAAATTTACTACCAAAACCCCTTATCTGAACAAGAAATTGCTGAAATTTTAAGCAGTCTTTTTTCCATCCCCGCCTCCTTTGCCCTTGTTCTAGCCCGGTTTCACCGTATCCTAGAGACGCAGGCAGAGGCAAGACTAATCGGCAAAGAAGAAAGAGACAGCTATATCTTTTCTTTGAGGGACATTATCCGGCTGGGTAAAAGGATAGAATGGCTTTTTCAAAGGGAACTTACAGAAAGAGAATTACTTAGTCATTTGTTTTCTGCCCTTTATGGCGTTTATCTCGCCCGCATAAGGGATAAAACCGAAAAAGAGGCCCTCATGGCCCTCTTAGACACCCACTTTGGTTTTAAAATAAAGGGCTTGGACTTAAAGACAATGATTGAGGCCCAAGGGAGAAGGCTCAGGTCCCTTATGACCGAGCTTAAGGTCACTAAGGGCAATAACTTTATTCCCCAAGAAGAAGGTAAAATTACGCCTACCAAGTCCCAAAAGATCACCTTATCTTACATCCTCACTGCCCTTCTTCAGCATGAGCCTGTACTTTTAGTAGGAATGCCTGCCTCAGGAAAAACCACCCTTTTGCGCTATCTGGCGAGGGAAAAGGGAACAAACCTGTTCTACATCAACCTTTCTTCAGACACCAGCTTAGAAGAACTCTTAGGTGGATATGTCCAGGATGATAAAGGGAAATGGCGCTATCGCCCAGGATTGCTCTTTGAGGCGGTAGAGAAAGGTTTTTGGCTCCTTATTGATGAGGCCAACTTAAATCCCCTTTCTGAATACCTAAACACCCTCATTGACTTTGGCTATCTCATGAGTGAAGAGGGAAGAGTCTATAAGGCCCATCCCAATTTTCGTCTCTTCTTGGCCATCAATCCGCCTCGCATCCACGGCTCACGTAACCTGCTTTCCCCTTCCCTGCGCAGCCGCTTTTTTGAAATATGGGTAGACGAGCCAACGGATAAAGCCGAGCTTGACCAAATGATAAGGAATTGGATGGGGCAAAACTAAAATGGTGAATGGGTGAAAAAGAGGAGATAAATATGGATAAAGTTAAAGTAAAAACTAATTTGCCTTTAACTCCAAATGCCCTTTTTGTCTTGGCAAAGCGCTATCTTAAAAAGGATGCCTCCGGCGAGCCTATAGAGACGCCAGAAGAAATGTTTTGGCGGGTGGCAAAGACCGTAGCGGCGGCAGACCTTTTATACGATAAAAGGGCAGACATTGAAGCTGTGGCCCATAAATTTTACACCCTCATGACCAAGCTAGAATTTCTGCCCAACTCCCCTACCCTTATGAACGCCGGACGAGAATTGGGACAGCTTTCGGCCTGCTTTGTTCTGCCTATAGAAGACTCTATAGAAAGCATCTTTGACACCCTTAAATATGCCGCCATTATCCATAAGAGTGGTGGTGGCACAGGCTTTTCTTTCTCCCGTATCCGCCCTCAAGGTGATCTTGTCAAAAGCACCTATGGCGTAGCCAGTGGGCCTGTTTCCTTTATGCGGATTTATGATGTGGCCACAGAGACGATTAAACAAGGAGGCATGCGCCGAGGGGCCAATATGGGTATTTTGCGTGTTGACCATCCAGATATTGAAATCTTCATTGAAGCCAAGACACAAGCGCAGCAATTGAGAAACTTCAACCTTTCTGTAGCCATTACCGATAGCTTTATGCAAGCCTTTAAAAACGACGCCGAATATGAACTCATTAACCCCCGCACCGGCAAGCCCGTACGCAAAGTCTCTGCCCGTTATATATTTGACAAAATCGCCAAAGCGGCCTGGGAAACTGGTGATCCAGGGGTAATCTTTATAGACATTGTCAACAGATTTAATCCCACGCCTGCCTTGGGCGAAATTGAGGCTACCAATCCCTGCGGCGAGCAACCACTTTTACCTTTTGAGAGTTGTAACCTAGGGTCTATCAATCTTTCTAAGTTCGTTGAGGCCGATGGCATAAATTATGATAAATTGGGAATAGTAGTAGACACAGCCGTGCACTTTTTGGACAATGTCATTGATGTCAAGAGGAAAATCTATTTAAAGGCCTAAGGAAAATCTATTTAAAGGCCTATGCGTTAAACTTAAAGGGCGTTACCGTCTATCGGGACCGGAGCAAGCCAGGACAGACATTGATTGTTTTAGGGCTCATTAAAACTGGCTGTGCCGTCTGCCGCACCTGTGATTCTTCTCAGTGTGAATAAGTTAGTGTTGATGAATAGCGTTAAGCCAAATGAATGAAAGCTTATATTTATTTGCTAGCGCGGAGTTTATAGTATTTGGAAATTAGACAAAATTTTAAATAAATGTTAAGTTAGAAAAGAATACGATAAAAAGAACAAGGTAGGATAACACTATGCAACCCCAAACAAAATATGAAGAAATTGTCTTAGAAAAATTGAAGCAATTACCCCCATCTTATTGGAAAGAAGTGATTGATTTTATTGAATTTCTCAAATTAAAAGTCGAAAACAATGAAACTTTATTTTTAAGCGAAAAAACTTTAGCCAAAGATTGGCTTTTACCAGAGGAAGACGAAGCATGGAAAGATTTATAAAAGGAGATGTAGTCGTTATCCCTTTTCCTTTTTCTGACCTGAAAGGAGCAAAACGACGACCCACGTTAGTAATAGCTAATTTAAAAGGGAAAGATTTGATTTTGTGTCAAATAACAAGTAAAAATGTAAGAGATGAATATGCTATAAGGTTGAACGATGCTGATTTTGAAGAAGGCGGATTAAGACAAGAAAGTAATATAAGACCAAACAAAATTTTTACAGCAGATGAGAGTATAATTCTGTATAGAATTGGGACATTAAAAAAGAAGAAGATTGAAGAAGTTATAAATTGTATAGTAAAAATCCTAAAGGGGTAATTTAATAAATCTGTCCTGGTTCAGCGGGAATTGGACAAATTAGGCTTCGCAATTAAGGTGGTTTTAAATTTATTAAACTGCTCAAGGCGGGCTGCCCTGGCCTCCCTTAACTTCCTGTCCCGCTCC